>Ga0326514_10000164_pt1 | contig 41369 bp, 38 predicted proteins | sample 3_2548_0518_D_FD_203653 | JGI IMG/M metagenome (GOLD analysis project Ga0326514, IMG submission 203653) | Bovine rumen microbial communities from UC Davis, California, United States - 3_2548_0518 | ecosystem: Host-associated > Mammals > Digestive system > Stomach > Rumen | place: USA... | reverse complement strand
GCAAAATTTGGTCGGATATGTAGCCTATTACTTTATACCTTGCTTTGCAGCTGTCAACGATCAAATGAGATACAAAAAGTAGCAACAGCTTAGCATCAATACCATACACAACGGCGAATGGAACACAATACAATGCACAATGAACAAACATGTGATACCAGTTTGAGCCTTTGGTCCTAGCAATGACATCTTGTTGCAATGGATAGTCTCCAACTAAGTGACAGAATATGATCGTTACAAGTGACTTTAAACCTACCATTTTAATTTTTTGAATTATTTAAACATTGCCTGCATTGCTTTTATCTCAGCAGCTTCGTCAATATGTTTTTCGTGAAGATAGTTGTATACAGCAATCATTGGTGACGGAGGATCTCCACTTTCTTTACGGTATTTATCAATGATCGCAACGACATGCTTATGAAGTTCGTTCACATGCTCCATTTCTTGTAAAGACATGTTATAAAATGTTTTCGCAAGCTCCGGTTCTTTTTCTTTGTGCTTCAGAGCGCATTTTGCGTACTTCTTAGCACCTTTGAGTTCATCATCGATATAGTCACTAAGTTTTTTTAATGATTTTCATTTGTTTAAAAAATATCCTTTCAAATATGTTGTCTCCTCTACCCACATGCCAGGTGGAGATGGTTGAGTTTAATGCCACACCTCTGTATAAAGCGATAATCGTACTTCTTTCTTATTATTTGATTGGAAGTTTCTCTATCTCTTCCATCATCTTTTTTGCGAGACCATTTCCTCCCAGTTCCAAATACGGAGCATAAATCTCATTCTTAAGAGAGTTATATTCCTCGGTGGTTATATAACCTTGTTCAAGAAACTTAGTTCCAAAGAATATAATCTCAATCTGACCAATTCCACGAAGGAGCTGGGTTTCTGGAGTAACTTTAGGTTTTGTCAAGAAGTGCATGACAATTACTTCAATTATCTTCCAAAACCCGGCAGAAACAAAAATAGCCAAAGCAACGTCTTTCATAATATGTCTCCTATGCTGTCGCAACTGCTGTCAAAATCTCTGGTGTCATTGATGTCCTTCCTTCCTACGATGTTCTTGACTGGTAGTCTTCCCACAATGTATCAATCTTATTTTTATAGTCTGGATCAAGAAGCAATGTCAATTTATCAGTTGTGTAGTTACTGGATAACCCTGTTCCTGCTACCACACGACTTGAAGCGGATCTTGTTGTCACAGACCATGTGTTATTGGATTTTAATTGATAGATCATAACTTGGTCACCCTGTTGTGCATCGGTGTGGCTTAAAACACTTCGATAATACTGAAACTCGGCCATGTTTTTTTCATCAAAATACGCTAAAAAAGCCATCCTACGTTGTTCACCAGATGCGGGATTAGCAGCGGTAGATGCTTTGCAGTAAACTATGCGGTTTGCGTTATATGCTTCTATGAAATCGTTCCATGTGGAATTACCATAGGAAAGGATAGTCATCCCTGTCATAGCACCAAGGTCGCTTGCTGTTATAGTCACAGTACCAGTCTGACCATTAACTGATGTTACACCACTTCCTTCTACGAGGCTGTTCACCTCTGTCTTAGTGTAAGCATCAGCTATACCGTACCCAGACAGTGTGGTGGCTTTATCAGACTTTTCAGACAGTGCCGTATCTATCTGTGTTTTTGTGTATACGGTTGATTTCAGCGCATATGATGATAAATCCTGATGCTGAGTAAGGTATCCTGCATCGTTATTAAACGCCGATACATTAGTAGGCACAACGGGAATTTCTGATTTGAGGGCATACGGAGTCAAATCTTGATGCTGTGTCAGGAAGCCAGAATCATTAGTCAAATCAGATGTCTTTGTCGGAATCTCTGACTTGTCAGCTTTGCCGGATATATCCTGATGCTGAGTAAGGTACCCTGCATCATTGTTAAACGCCGATACATTAGTAGGCACAACGGGAATTTCTGATTTCAGAGCATAATCCGATAAATCCTGATGCTGTGTAAGGAAGCCAGAATCATTAGTAAGGTCGGAAGTTTTGGTCGGAATATCCTCAATATCCGCTTTACCAGAAACGTCCTGATGCTCTGTAAGGTATCCTGCATCATTGTTAAACGCACTGACATCGGCAGGAATGTCAGATAGAGTTGCGTACCCCTTTTCCTGCACCCACTCTTCAGTAGCATATCCATCAAGAGAAGGAACTTCGGCAACCGGATTACCAACTTCTAGTTCCACGTCGAAACTTTTTCGTTCAACAATAACATCAACATCCATCATTCTTGAACCACCTTTCCATACTCGGTAGGACCAACTTCGAACTCTTCGTCATAAACACGGCTTCTATCGCCATAAATATCCACTAGATCAATCTGGAACAATACTGGCTGAGACGTGTTAAACGCCAAAGTTTCCGCCTGGGAAAATTTGTATCTGTAAAACGGTACTTCTTCGTTTTCGACCAGCGTCATGTCGTTAATAAACAGCGTTCGTTTATTGTCTCCCTGCCGAACTGTAAATATGATCTGGGCTATGTCCTCAGATCGAACGGTTTTGCTTCTAATGTTGACGGTGATTGTTTCACCCCGACTAAACTTTTTCATTATGATATACCCATTTCTTCATTGTACTTCTCGCCGCCGGGCATGTATGTCTCATATCCCGAGCCTTCAATTTGTTTAAATGTTAAATTGCCCTTGGCGTATATCGATGCCCACTTAGTATTACTAAGGTAATCAAGAGCAGAACCATCACCAAGATGATCAAACAATACTTTACGAATATAAATGTTCCCACCGTTTCCATTCACATCGAAATTAGAATTACGCCAGGCATCAACTTCGGTATTGATTATTTTCGTGTGCCCAAACACAACATCAACTAAGTTGTAATCACCCTCTATTTGACCGAACGAATACCAACCAAACGAATTGGCCGAGGGTAAAATCAATATTTCTAATGAAGAACAGCCAGACAAGCCTATGTATGCGACGGATGTTACGCTCGGCAAGTACAAAAACTCTAATGCGGAACAATTCATAAATGCCTGCTGATCAATCGAAGTTATACGAGGTAAATGCACGTCTACGAGCGCATCGTCATTACCAAATGCCCTTGGCCCCAGCTTTGTTACTTGTCTGCCTGTAACACCTGTTAGACCATGACAATTTGAAAAGCACCAATCCCTTATTACCGTCGCATCACCCAAGTCAATGTCGCCATACGGCTCAGTCCCATCGGCAATCCCCTTACTGGTCCACTCGGTTGGGTTGTTTACAACAACTTTTCTAAACCCAACTTCTCCTTCGGGAGGTAGGTATTCACCGTTCTCTGTAAATATGACTTCAGATGTTGGAGCGGCTTCGACAGTTACATTACCGTTCAACATCTTCCCGGTTGTTTCCAAAATATGTCGTTCATGACTTGGAACAACAGTAAGCTCTCCTGTGTATTCGCTAGGGGACACGTATCTCGTGTTGGAATATCCAAATTCTGCGTCTACTTCTATTCCACTTCCTTCGAAGTTGACATCAAGGCTTAAGTCACTCATCGATACTCCTAACTGGCTCTAAGACCTGATCGTACTCCGTGTCGTAGACCTGCATAGTTCCGCAAAATCCAGTCTTTCGATTACCATGCTTGTCTAATACACTGAATTCCATATAAACGCGAATCCCAGCTTTAAGAGCTAATGTATCTTCCTGAGAAAATATCTTTGTAATAAGGTTATGATCGTTGTCGATGGTAACACCACTGCCCTCAACGCCATACTCATAAATTACTTTATTAGAACCTTGTCTGAGTGTAAAATATGCATTCGTTACGTCTTTTGCTTCTACACCAGAATTATCAAGGCGCATTGTTATGGAATTTGTGTCGCCTCGAATAAATCCATCTTTCATTTCGCCGATTCTATTCTCAATGTTGCCCATTTTCAACCTTTCTTTTTATCGTTGTAAATATAGTATTCCCAAGTCTTTCCGTACTTGTCGGTTGTGTCAGGATAATTTCTCTCGAATCCTAAATCTTTTGCAATACGAATCGACGGTTCGTTATCAGATCTAACACCCCACCACAAATCGCCTGGTACATCATCTTTATGCTTCTCATACCATTTCATAACTTGCTTGGCTGCTTTCTTTCCGTAACCTCGATTTCTATACTTTTCGTCATTTGTAACGCCGATAGCTACAGCGCTGTAATCATTTACATCATTAGCAAATACATCGCAGAAAGCAACCGGTGTATCTCCGACTCTAAGAAGTATTCTCTTCGCTAGCATAGAAGCGTCTTCTTCGGTCATGTACTCGTTTTCGTAGTAAGTTAAACGATCTCTTTCTTCTTTAGACATCGAGTTAAATATACGATCGACGTGAGGTTCTGTCTTTTTGAAACGAACGCCACGACGATAGTACATCTGTTGTTTCTTACCAGCTTCTGTGAGCGTACCGTCATAGTTTCTGTATCGTCGCACACCCCACTTCTGACCTTTTACACCATGGTGGTATAGTTCGTCCGAATATTGATTCATAAGCATAACCTCAAATATCAAGTTTTCAACAAAAAATTCGTCCGGGGAATTTTCCGAATCCGAATAGAAAGGATGTTAGAAAGAATTCGGAGACAAAAATATAGACCCCGAACGAGAAAACCCCAGAATGCTTTGACACATTCCAGGGCGTTATTAACAAGGCGACAAACTATTTTAGAGGCGAACTCATGCAATCGATGAAAAATAATAGTTCCATATTCAGTTGTCGTGTTTGTCGCCTGTTGTTTTAGTTTTTAATTCGGCCCTACCCGGGGAAATTCCGAGTTAAAAATTGGGGTTCAGGCTGAAAGGACGAGAAAGGACCTGAGCCTACAGAATTTTTACCCCATTTTGAATTCCCCCAAGTGAGCTAGCCAAGTCGAGACTCGAACTCGAACTTTCCAATCGGCTTTGGACGTTCTGGCCAATTAAACTACTTGGCTAATCGGGTCATGGCAAGAGTAGACAATTCATTGTGATTACACAAAGGCGTTTTTTTTCAGTATGAGTTCTTGTTAATAGTGGGGGTATGAATTGCTCTCGCTCGCCGATTGTAAACTATATGAAACACGTACCTAGCTAGGATGTGTGTTTCTCAAAATGTTAGGTAGACTGACCCGGATCTTCCTCCGTCGTGGGGGAAGGATCAGCGGAAGTTCCACTAGATTCACTAACCACGGTCCCAGTCTTAGTATCAAAATATGTCGTAATTACCTCGTTGAGAGGTGGCGTTTCGATCGGTGTAATCTTGGGGGGATTTACATCTTCAATCTGAGACGTTTTGTTGTATGCATGAACTGTTGCAATATTGCTCATTGCTTTGCTCTCCTATTTACTTCATCTTGAATTAAACGGTATGCTGCTGTAGGATCAAATATAAACCCGCACTGCTTAAGCCACTTGGTTCTATTTGCTTCTCCGTTCCCACCTTCTCCGCGTTCCATTCTTGTGGAATATGTATCGATTAAGGTGTTAACAATGCCCTGTATCGTTTTAGCTTTGTCACCAAGCGCTTTGGATCTTTCCGGATCATTTCCAAATCTACCGCAGCAAATATCCTTGGCCAATTGAAGGTTCACATACTTCATTGAACCTTTCAGAAACAGGTCAAGCTTATTGCAAATATGGAACTGCTTCTTGACAGTAAACCCGTCAGCAGTTACTTCTCGCACGACCGTTTTCATGTTGCTTGACCCTAGAACGTTTACTTCTCCGGCCTGGCACTCAAATATCAAGCCGTCTTTGTATCCGTTGTAGCGTAATCCATACATGTTGATGCTAGCACCAATATAACGGTTGTAAGAATCGGCAGCCCAAGACTTCCAATTATTCTTTGTTTCTCCGTTGCAGTTACCAAAGGCGTATGTAGCTTTACAGGCTTTGACGAATTTAAGCGGGTTATTCTCTTTTACACCATGGTGATTCAGTTTAACGATGTCACAAGAGATATCAATCTTGCGGTCGAGCATTTGATTTATGGTATTCATCGTAGCATCGCCACAAAGAAGGATTCTTACACCATTAAGCGTAACTCGAACACAAAGGGATTTGGTGTTGTTGTTTCCCGACTTTGGCACGTAAAGAACCTCGAACGTTCCGGTTCCTATCGTAAATGTCTTGGGTTCTTTCAAATATACAATTTTAATACCAAGCTTCTTAGCCAAAGCAATCAGAGCCGCGTCTCGATCTTTATCATTACTGTTCTCCTGAGAAGGACCATAAGACGAAATATAAACAGCCTTGACCAAGCCCTTCTTGAAGTAGTATTCGTAATCGCCGTTGTGATCCCTATGGCCATGTGAAATTAAAAGCGAGAACTTGCGTCCGTTTAGTATCTTTAAAAGTCGATTTCTCGCTTCTGTCATGCCGTATGTGTATGTATCAACCACAACGACTTCATCGCCGCACTCTAAAATTTCCATGTCGCCCCAACCTCGGTCGGCATTAAACCACGGGACGATTAATCTTCCTGCTATAGACATAAATATAACACCTGTTACATAACGTAAGTGCCGTCAATCCAAATGTCGCTTGCCGTGGTAAGACTTACGCTATTGCCAATTGGCGTGAAACTGACGACGCCGGCATGTGTAACTTTTACAAGTAAAGGGAAGCTAACATTCGTCGACGCATACGTGTCTCCCTTGCTGACCCAGGCAACTGTTGTTGCGGGGCGACATTCCTCCGGAAGCGTCATTACTTCATTCTCGGCATTGAAAGTTATTGACTTCTTAGGTTTAACACGGCCATGGAGAGTGACGGTAGCGCCTTCTTTACTGTATCGAGGATATGCGCTGGTGTTGGGCCCCCAGTCAGATTTGTTGTAAATATTAGTATCGCTAGCGTTAAAAGTAATGGTGGCTTTTCCATAACTGTTGCCGGCAATATTCATATATTTGGATGCGGTGTTGTAACCCATAATACTTGAATCGCTAGGTTTTGGAACCGTTCCTGTGCCCCATGTGTGCCATGTTGATTCGACTGTAATTGCGTTTGCGTTGTTACTGTTCTTTTTGACAACGTTTCCAGAAATCGTTATCTGACGAACATGGTCAATAACCGCTAACGCCTGGACATTCTCGCAAACGTTGTTAGCAAAAATCGAGTTCATCATATGACGGGCTTTGAACGCAATCGTCGACCGCGTATTTCCGCTGCTTCGTTGCTGCCCATAAATATAGTTGTTGACAACACGTATACATTTATGAAACTGATTGGGTTTATTGGGGTCGGGAGAGACTTCATCTTTATACGGTTGCATAAAGTTAGCGTGATAACCGATAGCGTCGGAATAGACACTATTGTTGTTCGGCCTGAACACACAGCCGTCAACCGTTATGTCACGGCACGCATACTCGTCCCATGTCGCCGCTTTATTCCCATTCACAGGCGGAATAAACCAGTAATCTATGAATTGTCCACTTTCTTTGGCATAATCTTGAGTTGATAAGTCAAGATTTATGATCTCCGTAGATACGGCGCCCTCCGTGTTTCCATAAGTGTTGTCCTGGGCGAGAGAAATACCGTAAAAAGTACAACGAATAAAGCTTATCGCCTTACATGCCGCCAACTGAAAAACATGACTATTTGTCGATATTTCTCCGAATGTGCAGTCTTCGAAAACCACGTCATGAGCGTGGAGAAAACCGAATGCGCAGTTGAGAAATATGCCGTTCTTAAATCGCATGTTTCCTCTTCCGTTATACGCGGTTATCGATCTATCGGGATCAGAAGCGCTAGCTGGATTTGGATTGTTCACATTTAAGAACGCGCAACCACTGCGCCGATCATTTTTGCTGAAGCCAAGACCGGTGTACTCAATGGTCGCCCCATTCATCTCAACATCGGTTCCTTCTGGCAGTACCACCGTACGACCAACTCTATAATTAGCGTTCGGCTGTAGGATAACCCTTCCTTCCGCAAATATGTTCTCCAGATAATCAGCATCGTCACCACCGCTTGGCGCCTTGGCAAAAACCCTTGCGTCGTAATGTTCCAAAAGTTTTTGGTGGTATCTCGCAAGATTATTTAGAGAAATTAATTTGTTAGCCAATAAATATCAGTCCTTTCGTTACGCTACAGGCTGTTAGGTTGTTACTGTGATCTGTCCAGTTGTAGAGTTATAGCTGTATGAAACATTTCCGATAGAAAACGTTACGGTTCCACTATTGTCAACAGCAGCAGTAATAACGCTGACAGAAGATCCGGATGTAATGATCACACCGACAAAATCAATTGCTTTAAGACCCTTCTTGATCACAACGGGAGTCGTAGCGATATTTGTGACATCAAGTGCGAAGTTGCTTCTTTTTGTAAGTTCCATAATAGATTCCTCCTATGGATGGTTAAAATATTAATAGTACTGTATTAAATTTTTGTTACGTATTTACTGTATACGAATCCATACTTTCTAACTTTCGGAACGTATACGTAATACCAAATATTATTAGAATTGGATTTGATCTGGTCACAGACCTGAACAATCTGGTCCTTTGTGAAGGGCGAGAAAGAAGTTTCAGAATATGTTGTACCGGCCCAAGATCTACAGCGTACTCCGTACCCATTAATCTTCCCGGTCCACATAATCTTGGTGGATGGAGCCGAAGAAACAGGTTTCGAATCCGGAATATGTTTTTCTTCTCCGGAAAGTTTGGGTGCAACATAGCCTCGAATATAGCGACCGTTCACTTTGATTGTTCTGTACTTAACCGAATCTGAAAGATTACATTCGATGATCTTCAGATTACTTCCGTTAATATCAACAACCATCCCAACATGATCAGGAGTCCCAGTATTGTCTCCCGAGCCAGAATCCTGCCAGTCATACAATATCCAGTCTGCAATCTTTGGTTCGTATGCGTCACTCTCAACCCAAATGCCCATCTCTTTTGCCTTTTTAATCATTCTAGGGCAAGAACATTCAAGCGGATACCGATCGCCAAGGCCGCACAAATATGCAGCTGCTGATAGGCCAGCGGCACACCAAGAATCAGAATATGTCATCTTATAACCAATCGGAAGCGGTTTAATCTTGTTGTACTGGTCAATAATATACTTATGACTTCCATTAGATTCTTTACGCCCGAGCCAACTGGTTACAAGATTTACCATCTTAACACGATCGGAAATATCAGCAGTTTCTTCTACAATCTTCTGACTAATTGGGCCAATGTCGTACTGTGTAAGATTGTATTGGACGATAAGAGAGTAGGTATTCTTAACATAAGAACTGCTTGTTGCGTAGCCATCGGCTTTAATAATCTCTAAATACTTTTTAGGGTCTGTGACTCCTCGAAGATTGGAATACCTGGCTAACTGAATAAATTCGAAGTAACCTTTGATTCCTTCTTCCATAGAATCATAGACCCTAAAATATGCTTTAATCGTTGTGTGAACACCTGGCGTATACTCTTCGCCGGTCTTCATGTTTACTGTTTTCCCCCGCCAGGCAGTTCCGGCTTTAAGTCCAAAATAGTTATGGTACTTTGCGGCGAGGGAAGATTTACCCCATCCGCTCTCCAATATTGCTTGCGCGATAATCGGAGAATATACTTTGATGCCATATGACGGAGCGTACTGTTGTACGTACTTTGCCACATTATTTACAAATTTCTGTTGAGCATCACTTAGGGCCATGGTAGTCCTCCATTACTTGGATTCACTCCAGAATATAGGTTTCTTTGTTCCCTGATTAATAGGCTCTGCAAGACAGTCGTTGCATGGATCTTCCGTTTCTGGAGTATTCTTGTTGTGGCAGGTCTGACAGTAAATATCAAACCGTACCTCTTTATCGGTGTTTTCCATAAATCTTCCCCGGGGATTATTCGCCCTGTGTTTCGTCGTACCACTTCTTGAGAATAACAACTACAGAACCAACAAACACATCGATCGCAGCAAGTATCCCAGTAGCAACCGACCAATCCTGACCGAGAGCAGTTCCAATCGATCCGACAAGAACCGTGAGAGGAGCAATGATCAGAGCGATAAGTTTGATGTAATCATAGATTTTGTTTGAGATTTTCACAGCAAACCTCCCATTTTGAATTTTCAAATCAGTTCATTCTAACCGGAAGTTTATCGACATCGCTCATAAGCTTCTTAGCAGTGCCGTTTCCTCCAGCCGCAATATACGGAACGTACAAATAATCGTGTAAGTTCTCGTATTCATCTTTTGTTACGTACCCGCGAGCAATAAATATCTCGCATTGGGCGATAATACGATCGTGTGCTAAGCCAACCAAAAGTTGCTTCTCTGCAGTTTTGCCAGGGTTCTTAGCAGTTAGCCATGACCAAAAACACTTGTGAAGACAGCAACGATGACTGTAACTATGTATTGACCCATGCCATCTCCTATACTGTTAATATTGAATCAATGTCTGCGGTAGCAATTAAACTGTAAGCAGCTCCTTGCGAATTCTCTAACGCTGCTATTCTATTTCCCAAGGACGTATCCGTGTTTTGCAGAGCGGTAATCTGCGATGCCATAGTGTTTTTGTTTTGTTCTAGTTCATCCACTCGAAGAGACAACGCAGTATAATCTTCAGCACCGCCAACAGAAATAGATCGAATTGCCGCGCCAAGACTTTGATGCACGGTTCCATCTTTTCCTATACGAGCATCTTCAATTTCAGCCCATTCACTTGGAGTTTCCGAACCGGTCGCTTCCGTGCACAAATATACAATCGTTACGTTCAAAATAGTGTCTTTGGGAACAGTAATAGGATACTTTTCAGAATTTCCAAAACGGTTCAATCTAACCCGTCCGTTCGCCTGAATTTGTATGCCATAAGAATCATCAAACTTCTGAACTGTATAAATATGATCCGTGTCCGGTCGATATCCTTCTGGTACAGTAAATAACAACTGGTAAGTTCCCCAGTCAGTCAACTTAACCGCTTTCGTCAATCGAACACGCCCACTTAACTGAACGACAGAACCGATTCGCATAGCGGTAGGAGTATTGTTTGTATCTGCCGTGCAACAAGAATCGTACTCCATTGCACTGGTCGACGATGACTCCACGTTCAGACCGGCCACAAACACATCAAACCTTGCGCTGAGAAGCTCAATGCTGTCTCTGGCCGTCATATCAATAGACGCTCGGTCACCATCTTTATAACATTCTTTAATAGCATCGTGGATGGCTTGGCGCATATCTTCGCCGTAAACAGCAGTTTCGATGGTCTGCAAATATAACTCTATCTTGGAAGGATCTGTTTCTTCAGGAGTTGTAACGTTTGTGTTTTCATCTGCCATATCGAACCTCCTTTACACGTAACGAATAAATTTAGTATCAAACTCGGTTACAGCAGACGGCTTTGTTCCTTCGAAAGCGGTTGAAGCAACGGTACCATTGGCATTAAGAACGGTCTTGACAACTCCGTGCGGGGTGTGTGTGAATAAATCGAGCGATTTTGTACCCTTATATCTAACTCCCGACGTAAAGAAATGTTCTGCAGAATTGTATTTTATCATGACAACAGCTTGAACATTACCCATTGGAGCGGCACCGTCGTTACTAGCCAGTTTTGATGCAGTAAATTGTCCTTTATTAGAGCCAAATAAATTCACGCTATAATCTTCAGGAGGATATCCATTTTCCCAGTCAGAATTATTAAGGCGAATTGCTTTAGTGGTACTCTTAGGTTTTGCCGCTGATTGAGATTTTATGCGGCTTCGGACAAGTACAATATCGTTATTGGTATACGAATTCCCATTATACTCGTAATCCGAGCCATCGTTATTCTCAACTTCGCTTCCGCTAGAATATAAACAAGCCTTGTTCGTCCAACCGACTGACGTTTCAAAATCCTGCGGAACGGTGATTGAATATCCAGTAAATCCGACTTTACTGTTGTTAATATACAAAGGAGCCATGTTTGTTACATTGGCACCATCTAGCGTAACTTTACTGTTAAAACGAACATGCGAGTTCTGTATGTCCATACCATGAACCGTGAAAGCTTCACCGTTGAAGGTAACGTCTAAATTTCTTATCGTTAAATATTCATCATACAGACCCGAGTTAAGCATATAAATAAAGTATGCTTGTGGGAATTTTCCGCTCTGCAAAGCGGTAATAGCTTCACTAATAGTACCGAACGGGTACTTATCATAACCGCGCTGATGAGGTTTTACGTTGGGATTAGACCATTTGTTTACCGATAAGTTAGATACAGAATTTGCCGTCGAATCGTAGAATCCTGTATAGACATACTGCTGGTTTGTATCATCATAATATCCAAAGGCATTAAATGATCCAGGAGAATCTGTAAACGGATTGAATCGATGAACGTAGCAAGCTCTTAAATATTGCCCCTCACGCCGTTTCCAATAATTAGTAACAACGAAGGAATTAATATAGAAATCCTTTGTTACGGGATCATAGTCAATACCCTCTAGATATCGAATTTTATGTCCAAAGCAATCATATTCAGGAACACTATAGCACCGTATCACTTTGCCTTGTGAAATGCTATAAACCCAGACTAAATTCGGGTATTCTTTTACCAGAAAAACCAGGTCGTCCATAACAGCAAAACCTTGTTGGCCACCGCCTATGACTTGTGGCTTTGTGATGCGACAGACCAGCTTAGCCGTTGACGTACCGGTTTTGATTTTATTATTCGAATCTCTAGGAATTGGTATTTCGATCAAATAAAAATCCTCAACCCAACCGTACAGTTTGTTATTAACCTTATCGTAGGCAACAAACCCAACATTATTGATGGTTACGTCTTTAGCGTATTTCGTTTTAATTTCGGTAACAACGGTATCCGTGTTCACGGTAATTGTGTATTTGACTCCATAATTATCGTTCGGATCTACGACTTTAACATCTTTTGAATGCCATCTTTTGTACTTGGCGCTTGCTCCGCTACCACTGACAATCGTTGTATATGAATGTACCGGAATAAAAAGAAGCTTATCGTTTGGGCTATAACTCATCGAATTTGAGTGCCCAAGCCCACTTGTTTGAAAAGTTCCATCTATGGTTATGTATTGCGGTTGGTTCACACCGCCAAATATCTTAAACTCGCTGTTATCTGTGAGAAGAGGAGCGCCGTCTGTTACACTATTGGTGTTGTCATCATTGCTATGGCTTCTATACGGACAAACAACCATAGCTAGCTTATTATCTCCTAAATATACAATACCTTGGGGTTCTGTAGGCTGGCCTTGATACGTGTCATATGGTGGTCTATTTGGACACCAATAATACTGCGTTAACAAATATTCGAAATTCAATCCGCCGTTCATAAGTGCTGGCGTAACAAATTTCTTCTTGGCCTCGTTCCAAAAATATTGAAGGCCGTTCAGATCTAGTAGCTTATTATCTGTTGAAGCCATTCATATACCTCTCCTTTCGGTTGCGAAATATGCAGTTTTCTAGAATTCTCCACCCGGGGAATTTTTGCTATTTGAATTTCTAATCGAATAACGCGTCTATCTCCGCGTTTGTTGCCTTGGGCTCATACAAACAGAACGAGCCGTTAACGTATTCGTAAATTGGATGCTCTATTTCTATCTGCGCTCTTATTGCATCGTTGCTGGTCGAGTATGCTTTTACAACGCCAAGTTTAAGATACTGATAGCCGTCTTCGGTTGTCGGCTCTGTACAAACAAGAGGCTTTGTAGCGAACGGTGTAAACGTCGTACCGTTGAGATGCCCTTTAATGTATAAAGCCTTGTCCAGAACAAGCGTTTCCGCGGCCTCATTGACTGCAGCATCGAGAAAACCGAAATAGTATGCGTTTAAACTCTTAGCATTCGCTGAAATAGCAGCTGCTGCGTACAATGGCGGGTACTTTATTGAAAATGGGTTTCCAGAAGTCAGCATGAAATATAAACCATCTTCGCCAGCGACTATAACATGCTGCGCCGTTATCGCCGATTTCGCTTTAATCGGATGGTAGGTACGTACTCGCTCATAGTTGTTGCTATCGTGGTCAATATCAATAGCGAGCTGCCAGTTCGTACCGTCGTACACAAACATGAACGGCCGATTAGCAATCAAATCTCCGACTGCCGCAAGGTTCGCGTTACGGTATTTTATCGGTTTAGCCCCAGTGTTTGAAACATTAAGCTTAAGATTCGCAACCGCGGCAGAGTTGGTCACCGTAAATGTGACAATTACATACGCGCCAGTTACAAGCTCGAAGTGCGGAATATCAACCGTTTTCACAGCCGTCGCGGCCGCTGTAGAGCAGACACCGTAATGCGTTGTGTGCTGTTTCTTTATGTGAACGCCATCAACAGTAAAACGGTCGTCTATTAAATGGAACCAGTTAGTGTATCTCGTCTGTATCGCATTGCCGTTTTCATCAGTAGTTACGCCGTTAGAGCCAATCCCAGCGCGCCACTGCACAGCACTCATGGAACCGTCAGAAAGAATTGCATTCGCGTCTGGAACAGCTAGCATGGAATCCCATCCGCCAGCATTATCCCACGGCATATGCAGTACATGCCCATCTCTACGATTTATACCATCTGTATACGTTGGGGCTCCATTTTCAACGGACATCGAAGACCCTGAGTTGAAATATTTTAGAATGCTATCGCCTGCCAGGAATCCGTTTGCTGTTCCTAAGCGTTCAGGTATTAAATCATATTCTATACCGCAGTCCTTTATTCCTTTTGCAGCTTGCTGTATATCAGCCATAACTGATTTAAAAACAATATAGCCATCACCTGTCGGATAACTAGCCTGCCCAACATTATTAACATTGCCATAGGTTACAAGGGGATTTGCAGAAAGTCTACTTCTGTTACCACCATAAACGCTGCCGTTTTCTATTACATTAAATGTTCGGCGGTTCCACCGATTGGGCACCCTAGTCCACAATTCTAGAGTATTCGTATTCGGAATATAAATAAGTACGAAGTCTTCCGTGTCATAACCCGTGTTTAGAGCCCACGTCAATTTGCATAAGGCCCGTCCGTAGGTCATAAAATCTTGATTTCGTCGAACATGGACACGTAATATGCCGTATTTAGCGTCAACTCTCCCATACGGAGCCCAACTGTTTGGCATAAAAGAATCGGTAACCGTAAAAGTGACCCGGCGATCTACACTGTCTGCCGTATATAGGAACGTAGCAACTTTATTCCATGGTTTATCTTCATATTCGCTATTATTGTAGCCAACCGTTGTGTATTCTATTGGCCGATCCATGCTCGTTGTGATTTGATACCAATCAGTCCAACCGCCACTATAAAATGCACGTGTCCAAATGCGATTAGTGTGCTCACTTTCGACCCCAGTTTGGTAAGACATTAATATCTGTCGACAGCCTACGACCTCACTAGAACTTATAATTGTTGCGTATACTTGCAAAGAAAAAGCAACCGGACACGGTACGTTTGCCAACGTTGCTACCGTTGAGTTCGATGGGCAATAGTACACCCCCGGCGTCTTGTAATCATTCAAATCAGCATTCGCCGGAATCTCTTTTGTCGCTGGTAAGAAATTGGACTTAATCTTCTCCCAAAAGTAGGCTAAGCCCGTATTGTCTAAGTAGCTCAAGGCTTACACCTCCCATTTTGAATTTTAAGCAGCACAGATTGTGTCGATCTCAGCGTTGGTAATTGATGTAATCTCAAACAGACCTCCCAATGCATCCCAAGCTTCGCCATTCCACACAACGTTGGTTCCAGGAGCGCCGTAGGTGGATGTCTGCTGAATGTCCCAAACGTCGCCCGTTACGTTACCAGTCGTCGGTAGATCTCCCGCAGTTGCTACCGAGCCTTTGTACTTGTACAGTCCGGAGACCGCCGTATCAACCGCAGCCTTGACAAACGCTGTAGTAGCAATCTGCGTAGTATTAGTTCCAGCAGCTGCTGTTGGAGCTTTCGGTGTTCCAGTGAATGTCGGTGATGCAAGCGGCGCTTTAGTACCCAATGCTGTATTAATGACCTTGTTCTGTACAGGATTTGTAGATGTTGTGCTCAACGCAGTATCTACCGTTGTCTTATTCGCACCGGCTGCAATACCGTTTAGCTTTGTTTTATCAGCAGCGGACATTAGTCCCGCAGCAGCAGTTGTTGCCTCAGAATAGGTCGTATCGGTTGCGACAATCGTTACTTTGTCATTAGTAGCGTCAGGTGTAAGCGTTATGTTATCGCCGGCTACTAACGTCAAAGTGTCTGTCGCACTATCGGCCACAATGCTTGTATCACCGATCGTAATAGTCTTAAAAATCTTAAGACCGCTAGCTGATGTATCAACCGCAGCTTTAACGAAAGCTGTTGTTGCTATCTGCGTCGTATTGGTTCCAGCAGCTGCTGTTGGTGCCGTCGGCGTACCAGTTAAGGCGGGGCTCGCTAATGGTGCCTTAGCTGTAAGAGCGGTATTAATGACTTTGTTCTGTACAGGATTTGTAGACGTAGAACTAAGGCTACTATCGACAGTTGTCTTATTCGCTCCGGTTGCAATGCCGTTTAACTTTGTTTTGTCGGCGGCTGACATTAATCCTGCGGCGTCGGTTGTTGCTTCGGAATAAGTCGTATCGGTAGCCGCAATTGTCACTTTGTCATTAGTAGCGTCAGGCGTAATAGTTACGTTAGAGCCGGCTTCCAATGTCAACGTGTCTGTCGCACTATCTGCCTCTACGGTTGTTGAGCCTACTTTTACTTTACTGAACGATCTAACAGCAGCGGACGCCGTGTCGACCGCTGACTTTACAAACGCTGTAGTTGCAATCTGAGTTGTATTAGTTCCAGCTGTTGCGGTGGGTGCAGTTGGCGTGCCGGTAAGTGCTGGACTTGCTAACGGCGCCTTAGTACCCAACGCTGTATTAATAACTTTATTCTGCACCGGATTGGTAGATGTGGAACTAAGACTACTATCGACCGTTGTCTTGTTCGCTCCGGTTGCAATACCGTTTAACTTTGTTTTATCAGCCGCTGACATAAGTCCGGCCACGTCAGTTGTTGCTTCACCATAAGTCGTATCGGTAGCAGCAATCGTTACTTTGTCATTAGTGGCGTCGGGCGTAAGCGTCACATTATCTCCAGCCTCTAGCGTCAATGTGTCTGCCGCGCTATCTGCTACAATACTTGTGTCGCCGATTTTTACAGTCTTAAATATCTTAAGACCACTCGCTGACGTATCCACTGCCGACTTTACAAACGCTGTGGTTGCGATCTGCGTTGTATTAGTTCCAGCCGCCGCAGTAGGTGCGGTTGGTGTTCCTGTAAGTGCGGGACTTGCTAATGGCGCCTTAGCAGCAAGTGCAGTATTAATAACCTTATTCTGTACCGGATTGGTAGATGAAGAACTGAGGCTGCTATCTACAGTAGTTTTGTTCGCACCGGTTGCAATACCGTTTAACTTTGTTTTATCTGCGGCAGACATTAGACCTGCAGCATCAGTTGTCGCTTCGGAATAGGTCGTATCCTTTGTGATAAAGGTGCCTGTTGTTCCGTCTACTTTTGTGTATGTAATCGTTGTCGATGAGCCATCTCCAGTGATACTAGAAATAGCCCCGTCGAATCTTGCTTTAATCTTTGACCAGAAATAAAGCAAGCCGTCATAATCTAGATACTTTTTATCTGCCATTTTGAATTTCTCCAATCATTTTTAAGAAGCGCAAATAGAGTCTATGTCCGAGTTAGTTAAACGATTGATCGCGTCGTTCAATTCATCCTGGTGAACATATGTAGCAGAACTATAAGAGTTTCCTTGCTGAATTGTTGTATTAAGATTCGTTATTTCATTGCGAATATTACTTGACGTTTTAGCCGTCTGTTCAGAAAGAAGATCCGACTCGTTTGCTCCGAATGTGTACTTTGTGTTTTCTGGAGAAATCAAATCGTATTCAATACCTGTGCATGTAAAATATTCATCTATACCATGCGGCTCTGATTTAACACGAACAAAATCTCCAAGCTTAATAGACCCATAAGAAGAATCTATAAGGCCAAGATCTACTGCGCCGATTTCCAACGAAACAGCCATGTAAATGCTTGAGTTCAAATATTCTTTAGCCACTTCGAGTAACTCGGAAGGCTTTTTAATATCAGACCACTCGTGGTGTTGAACAATCCTTCCAAACCAAGAGATACCGGTTCCGTTTTCAATGTAATCCTTACCGCCATTAACAGATTTAATATCGATTGGTTTGTTGTCTTTTGAATTATCCGGTACTCCACCAGTTGGAATCAAAACTGTAAATATGTCTGAAGCGTCTATTGTTTTAGTAACATCTAACAGGTTTACACCAAACTCGATAGTTTGATCGGCAATGTCTCCGGCGTCAGTCAAAAAGTCTAAGTAGTACAAACCGTCTGTTTCTCGAGCCAGAAAATATCCTCCATACTCGTCTGCAAGAGATGAAAACCGATCGTATGTCGAGGTATAATCTTCAACCTCAAAAGTATTCTCCGAATATGTACCTTCAACGTTTACAACGCCAGGATAGAAATGCTTGTATGCATCCGTCTGCGAATTGTGGTTCTGAACAAGCCAAGCAATGTATGCTTCTAACTGCATGGTTTTTGAATGCGGACGAACGATAGAATCCATCAAAAATGCATACATACCTTCGCAGCTAACTTGCTTATTGTTGTTAAAATCCTTATCGTCTTGTATAACTCTTCCTCGGAATAACGTGGACTTGCCATCTGTAACGGTTATGATCGTTGACATCTTTTCCAAAGAGTCGTACATCGCATGATTCGGAGTCATAGTAAAATTAAAAGTCCCGGCTTCATCCAAAGTTAAAGATAAAACCGGGTCAATTAACAAATATCTTTCGTCTTCCAGTCGCGGATCATGCATTAACGCACCGTCTGCATAAGCGAGATACATTACAAATATCCTCCTGTGTATGTGATGCTAACACGACCCTTTCCAGAAAAAATGAAAACTGAAATTCCCATGTCCGGCGAAATGCTCAAAAACTTATTAGTTCCCTCCACAAGAGGATACAGAACTCCGTCATGACAAAGTGAAAGAGTATCTCCGTCTTCTATATATGCTGTAAACACGGGAGACGACTTTAACTTACTTCCCCGCATTCTAACAATCCGAGTGCCATCAATCTCATAGAAGTGACCGTAATCACGACACAAATCCGTGTTAAAGTTGTGAGGATCCCACTTCCACCTATAGCTAGCCTCAGTATCTTCATACTTATAGGGGTGAACGTTATAGTCAACAACTATGTTTGTTGGAGGGTTGGATTTCCATTCGTTTATCGAGAAACGACCGATCCAGTAATATATCGGATCGTCTTCGAGCACAACTCTCATCTCTTGACCATGTAAATAATTAATCATGTCGAAATAATAGTTGTACCATTCCCGTCCTTCGTCATAAGCATAAAAAGTCAAAGACCCGGTTCGGTTTCTAAACTTAACATCGCCGGTCAAAGATTCAGTTAAATCCAGGGACCCATCGGCCCCCGGAATTTCAATAATTGAAGTTTTTGCTTCTGGCGGTTTAAACCTCGGGAATTCAGCCGGAACCAATTTCCAGTCATCCCAAGTATTCTTTTCGCCAAAATATATAGAATGATACATTATCTCCGGCCTCCAAAGGCTTTGGTTTTTCTACCAAGACCCTTATCGATTTTTGGTAAAAGTTTTCCGACAACAACATCTCCGTCAAGAACAATATTAGTATTGCTAAGAAGATCAATAAGACCATCAAGTTTAGCGCTCTGATCGCCAAGTTTCTTAACAATCGTTTGTACTGTTTGGTCGGAAACGTCCAATCTTGTCGAAAGTTTATCGATAGTATCCCATTTTGAAGTTGTAACAGTTGCATCGAGAGCAAGAGTTCTAGTCTGTAAGCTATTAATCTGAGCGATTCCATCCTGAACGTATGTGAGGTCCATTACAGGTCTAATTGTCGGCGAAAGTTCAATTTCACCATCGGCAATTGCCGCGGCATAACGAACGGCGTCAGACATTGAATTTACAACAGACATGCCAAGATCATTAGACGATCTGGCGACATCTTTAGTCATTGACCCCATACCGAGGATAAGACCCTGGTCCAAGTACTGTCCGTATCTAAAGAATCTCTTTGACGGCGAAGCTATTTCTTCAGCTTTTTCCACAGTAGAGTTTACAATGTTAGTAATTTCTTGAGCCTTATCTTTAACCGCTTGAAGCTTGGAATTCATACCGTCTACAAATCCCTGAACAACATTGCGACCATAACCGAAGAATTTTAGTTTCATTATGATCCCAAGGGTGAGTGCACCACTGGTCGATAATGTTCTAAAGAAACTTGTAACCGAAGGCATTTTACTACGCATGCCAGTTACAAACATAGTTATAAGTTTTGCGCCCTGGAGGTTGACTTGATTTATTTGATCTTCGGAAGAAACCATGTATGAATCAAATATCTCAGTGATTACGTTAAAAATCTCAGCACGATTCTCGCTCATACCTTGGGCAATACCCTGGTCTAAGTACATGCCAATTTCAATACCTTTAGTCGAAGGCGAGTTAATTCCAAGTTTGCTGTTAATCGTCTGCAGCAGTTCGTCTGTATTGCTCGACGCTGCATCGGTAACCAAATAATTGGAATTAGTTAAGCCTTGGGCGGTTCCTTCGTTAAAATATTGTCCTATCGAAGACGTATCAACTTTTCCGCTGGTAGGTATAGAATTAAGAGCAGTAGCTAGATTATCGCCATACGCATTACCTTGCTGGGTACCAAGCGAACCCCAAGCATCCATGTTCTGTATTCCGCTCAACGCATTACCCATCGCCGTAGAAGCAGCAGTAGCAATGCCAGAAGTTGCACTAGAATATCCTTCAGTAGCAGCTGTGCCGGCTTGTTCTGCTTCAGCAGTAGTCGATGCAAGCATATCGTGAACGTCTTGCTTTGCACCTTCAAGCGCATCTGAAATACCCTGTCCAACACCTGGTATCTTCTCAGCAATGACCTGAAAAGCGTAAATAACCATTTCGAGAATGGAGCTTAGCAAGTTTGCTACGGCTCCAATAATAATGTCTTGGTTCTCACGAAGACCGTTGGCCAGTCCGTTTACAAACGAAACCATCAATTCGATACCGGCTTGAATTATGGCGTCCATGCTGGAGATAAGTCCGTAAATCAAACCCAATATCAACTGAGTTGCAAAATGAATCACCTGCGGTACTAAAACCGAAAGATTCGCAAATAATTCTGCAGCAACGGAAAGTATCGTTGTAACTATGGTGCTAACACTACCCAGAATAACCCTACAGACTATCTCAATTAACTTTGTTAGAACAGCTACTACCAAGGGCCCTAAAGAAACAAGACCACTTAATAAAGCAGCTGCAGCTGCGATAAAATCCACGACCAATATAGGCAATGCCCCGCCAAGGGCGAGAAGGCCAGCCGTAACACCGACTAACGCCGGACCGAGCATCAATAAGCCAAGGGCCATTAAAGCAAAACCACCGGCCACAAATAAAATGGCGGGACCGTAAATAGCCAGCGCTTTCACGGCAACACCGAACACTAACAATGCAGCCGCCATACCAATAAAGCCGACGATCAACGACGTCACTGGCATGTTTCCAATTACAAATATAGCCTCGGCCATAGCGGTCATAGCTTTTCCCACTAGTAAAAATCCGGCAGCTGTTTTAACGACATCGCATTTTTCTAGAACTTTAAAGGCTACAGTAAGACCAAATACGATAGAAATAAGCGCCAAGAAACCCTGTAAGAAAGATTCTCCGCCGTTTTTGGCAATATCGGTCATCTGTTTAAGAGCATCAGCAAATATAAGCATCGCTGCGGCAATAAGTATAATACCTAATCCTTTCCCCACAAAGCCTTTAGACTTTTCGGAAAGTTTTGCAAATATTCCGAGCATGAGGATCAATGCCGCGACAGCTCCTAATCCCTTAAGAAGCTGGTCGGTGTCAAGTTTTCCTAAAATATACACAGATGCGCATAATGCCAGAACACCAATTGCCATTTGCTTAAGTGACTTACCGACTTCTTTTGTTAGATTTGGATTCACCCATTTGCCCATGGCGAACATAAACGTCCCAATGATTACAAACACTCCAGCTAACGCAAGTATCCCTTGTTCTGCTTGGTTTGGATCTAATTTACCAAGTGATTTTATCGACATTGACAAAATAAGGATGGCAACCGATATCTTAATCATAGACTTAGCAGAATCCATGAAACCGCTTTGACTCTTTTCCATACCTTTTGCAAACAAGAACATTTCAAGCATTATTCCGGTAAGAGCTTCAATTGCGACGGTAGCTTGGTCTCCGTTTAACTTACCTAAAGTTTTTACAGCGAACGACATTATTAACACCGCTGCACTTAATTTTATCATGGACGATGTTAATGATTTAAAAGCCTCTTCATTTCCTTGTGATCCACCTTGTTTATAGAACAGCCAAATTGAGCCGAAAATATCAGCAAACATCGTTGTAATAGCAAGGCAAGAATTTCGTAATGCACCACCATCTATCGTAGACAGTACAAAAATAGCGCCAGCAAGAATTGCTATAGAAACTGCAATTTTCTTGAACTGAGCAACTACATCTCCGCCTTTAAACGATTCCAAAACGCCATCGACTAATTCGCTCAAAGAACTGACAATGCCTGATCCACCCTTTCCGATTCCGTTAGAAAGAGCACCTAAAATATTAGCAACTCCTTCTCCAGATTTACCAAAAGCGGCGAAAGCATTGGCGAGCCATCCAAATCCTTTGCCAACGCTATATAAAATTTTAGCGAATCCACCAGTAAGAATTATTCCGGCAATCCCCTTAAGTATATCCAAAAATCTTTGGAAGTCGAAAGCGCCGGTGGCATCTTTTGCCCCGCTTACAAACTTACCAAACAAACTACCTAAAGTAGATAAAAGACCTGTTAAATAACCCCAAAGAGTTTTTATAGTATTGACTATTGTAACTAGAACGCCTTTTTCCCTAAGATTACTTAGAAAAGTCTTAACCGCTGTGGCCGCCTTAAATATGACATCTCCTAAAGGTTTGAAGAAGTCAAGTACTTTCTTGACAGCGCCGCCCAAATTTTTAAGGGCGTTAGAAAACGAAAATGTTGCTTCGCCGTCGCTAGTGACAGATTTAAAGAAGTCGAAGAATATACCGATAAGTTCTTTAAATACGCCAAGGACAGAACCGCCCACGTCTTTAATATATTCGAAATGGGTTAGAAATTGATCGAAGCTTCCGAAGTCAATCCATTTACCGTCACTTAAAAACGTGCTGTATATACCGTTAAAGATGTTAGTTACTAATAAATATACTTTTTCTAACTTAGACAACAGCGGGTCCGTTTGAGTTAGAAACGAATCAGATGTCGCCCTATATAGAGATTCGTCCCATATAGCTTTAATTGTTCTAAACGCATCGATAGCCTTTGAAAAATCAGGCATTTTAATATCTATGCCTGAAAATTCTTCAAACTTATGCCAAAGATCTTGAACAATTCCGCTAAACGCTTCCCATTGTTTAATTGGGTCATTGTCGAAATTCGATATATCGAAGAACGAAAGATCCACGCCAGAAAGCTCTGATAAAACACCAAGCAAAAATTCTACACCGCGTTTAACGACGTTAATTACGCTTCCTATATTGCGAAACACCCGATCTATGAGATTAGTTTTATCTAACCAAATATCTAAAGCGTGAGCTCCTGAAGCTAACAGGGTGATTAGATTCAAGAAAATGTCGAAAAAAGGAGTAAATATAGTAAGGAATTTTACAGCAACACCGATGATGCCACTAAAAATCTCCCACAAATTTCGTAACACTCCGCCCACGGCTTCGCCTATGACAGACATCTTTCCGAGAACAGAGTCAAATTTGTCGGACTCTAAAACACTTTTCATGAAGTCAGAGAACCTAGTAGATAAATCTACCAAATCCTGCGCAAGATCTTTAATGACCTGTTCCTGATCTTTTCCAAAAATACCATAAAAAAGCCCCCGTCCAAACGAGGCCATCGTTTCTTTAAGAATTTTGTATCCGCTGGCAAGACCGGACAGCATTTTATCTCGGCCTTCCATATCGTGCCAAAGTTTCAGTATCCCATTACGGAAATCACTTGTAGCCCCTAGGAGACCGCCAACTTCTTTACTAATACTGGTAAATAACTTTTTGGCTTCGTTAAAATCGCCAATCAAATATTCCCATGTTTGGGTCCAACCAGACTGAGCGGCTTCCTTTAAAGTATCCATCAACTGCGTAAATGTCTTTACTTCTGTTGCCGCTTTCTCGGCAGTATCAGCCAAGTTTAGAACTGAATTGATCTGATCCGCGGTGAGATCTGTAGAGCCAGCTAAAGTTTCAGACAATTTCTTAATCGCTGCATCGGCATCGTCTGCTGCTGAAGCTTCGTCATACATGGCCTTGATCTGGTCCATTGTATACTCAGAGCTTTCTTTTAAATGACTCTTCAAATAATCAAGAGCACCAGATCTTGTGATTCGATTCAGCGTCTTTGCGAGAACACCCGATGTGATCCAGCCTTTTTTTAATGATTCTCTAAAAGAACCGGCTTTCTTAATTAAAGCATCGACATCAACGTTATAGCCATTCTGTATGATTTCGTCTACATCTTTTACGGACATCCCGAACTTATCCGCAATATCCTTAGTTTCCATTCCCTGAGCGCTAAGACTTTTCATCTGCTTAGCCATATTGACCATTTCTCGGGAAGTTTGTTTAAGCTGCTCCTGGAATAATTCACCGCCCATACCGGCATTAACAACAGAGTTCCAGTCCTGTAGTTTTACTGTACCAGACGATAAGGCCTGAGAAAGCTGATACATTGCCGTGGATGCCTGCTGCGATGTTGAACCCGATACGGCGGCAAGGTTTGCGATACCCTGGATAGCACTAGTTGAAGTTTTCAGATCCAAACCCGCGGCTGTGAAACGACCAATGTTCTGAGTCATCTGCGTGAAGTTGTATATGGTCTTATCAGCATATAAGTTTAGTTCATCTAGAGCAGCGTTTACTTCATCAAGTGTCGTACCTTTCGACTTAGTATTAGCAAGAATTGTCTGTATAGCGTTTATCTGTGTCTCGTATTCTTGTAAACCAGTCTTAACAGGTGTAATGGTAAAATCCTTAACTAATTGCTCACCGACACTCGTTATTTTGTTAGCAATATCTGTAAGAACCTTGAGCCCCATGTATTGGAGCATGTTAAACCTGTTAGTAACCTCCTCTAATCCGTTTGAAAGAGGAGAAAAAGAAATGCCGCCAATAGCTGCTCCGAGCTTATCTATTCCGGCACCGACACCGGTAAAGTTTAAAGCTTTCTTGAGATTGTCGAGAGAAAGAACACTTTGGGCGACGCCATCCGTAAACTGCTCGGCATCGAATTTCATCTCAACAATGCGTTGATCAACGAGACCATTTAACATAGCTTACTGACCTCCTCCCAAGCTTCATTTGCTAATTTTTCAAAAATTTCTTCCAGAGCGGGCTTTATGTAATCTTTACCGTGTACGTATCCTCCATTTCTAGTACCATGACCGTATTGAAGAATGACAGCTATCGGAACACCGTCTACAACGTTGGTATTATTCCATGAAATAGTAATCTGGTCCTTCTTCTTCTCAATTTTATATTCCCAACAAGAAGCTGTCTTTCCAGTATCTACTGGTGTAGCTCTCGATAAGGCATCGACACCGAGTTTTCCGTACTTATCAAGCACATTAAACCAAGGCGATTTATTTAGCGCCTTGAAATATGCATCTGCTTTTTTAAAATCGCCTTTCTGTTTAATGGTGATGATTGACATGATTAGCCTTTCGTTTTCCAAAGCTTTTTGCGAGCTTCATTTTCATAGTATCTATTCTTCAGAATATCGTGTTTACTCATTTTTTTCTTCGGGGTATTTTTTCGATCACAAAGTTGAATCAGCGTTAACAAACGGTTAATGTGCCATTTCTGGTATTCTTGCGGTATGTTGAACGCGATCATTAAATAGTAAATATACTCTGATGTTAATGTTCTATTAGCTCGTGCTTGACCGGGCTTTTCTTTAAAACGAGTCGCTGTCATTGGCTTTTCTATGTAGTCCGTTACCTTTTTAAGCAACTCTTTATCAGTTGTAATATAGTAAAAAACGCGCGGATCAACTTTTTTATTAAGAGTCATACATCTCAAATAATCCACAAGCTGATCCGCCGTTTTGCTTTCCTTACTTAGAAAGGGTACCTCCCAGGTTGACTCCCATTTTGAAATTGAGACTAGCGAATGTTCCATCTCCAAATTTTGTTCAGGAATATATAGAAACTTTTCGTTTCGTTCATCCCAAAGAGAAACCTTAGGAGTCTTTAACGTAAGCATTAGCTCTGAATAGCGCCTTCAGGAATATCAACTGTTGTAGGTCCAACGCCTTTGATAAACTGAATAGCGGCGTCTGTATTTGTTACAAGTTCAACTATCAGTTCGCTATATGCTTCTGTCTGACTAAAAGCGATCCACTTCGGAGTTTTTCCGTCCGCTTCAAGCTTTAAGAACCGCTCACCGTCAGGGCTCTTTTCGCCATAAGATTCCCTTACAATCTTTTCGAATATAGAGTACAAAGCCGGAACATCTTTGGCCTCTGTAATACTCTGAATATATGCTTTAAAACCGCCGGGAGTTGTGTACTCCATATGAACTAATTCTGCTTTTGAGAGATTGAACATGAACTCTCTCGTGATCTCTTCACCGTTGTAGTTGGTGTATGTAATCTTCTTAGTAATCATGCTGTCGTCCTTTCTTTTAAAAATAGAGGGGCGGCCTACGAACGGCCATACCCCTCGGTGAAAGATCTTACAAAATATGCATCTTATGCTGCAAACAGATCGAACACTTCTTTAGGCAGAGGAAGTCTAGGATCTGTTCCCTCGTCGTTGCCGCTTCCATCAGTACCGTACAGAATATCCTCAAGCTGTTTAAGCTTAGCCGCGTCAACCTTGGTGGAGTCGATAACGATTGAAGCTGTGGGACGATAATTCTTGTATTTGCCATCAAGCTCGACTTTAGTCGTTGTATAATCCCAGCTGAAAGTCTGAGGATCAGGGCTATCCGTTTCTGTCTCGAAACTCTTTTCGGAAGGAGACGCAGTTGCTCCGTAAACAAGATGCAGCTTATAACCATAGTCAGTCTGCTTTACATCGTTACCGATCATAGTCCTATAAGTAAGACCAAACATAAGTCTAGTCTGCTGGCCTACCAGAACACCAGGAACAACCTGTGCGGTTCCGTCGCATTCAAGCCATTCTTCAGGGTATGTGTATGCTTCAATACTTCCCTCGATCTCTTCGGTTGCGCGAAGATCCAGATACTTTTTGTTATCAGCGTAAATAGGGTTGGAATCGCCGCCGTTAGGACTTTCACTAACAGAGCTAAGACCATTCCAAGCAACTCCAACGCCATATGTGCCATCCGGTTTGCACTTATACAGAACAGCACGATCACAACCAAGCTCATAAAGCTTTTCGCCAGTCTGATCCCATTTGAGTAATGCCATAGGATTTCCTCCTTAATAATAAATAGTGAAGGGCCAATGCCAAAGATTGTCTGTGGTAAAAGGAACTCCGGGATCGCAGAATGAAAAACATTCTATCATTTGATCAGGAAGCTCCCACTCAGGATCTCTGCTAATCATGGTCACTTCATAACACTTCATGTTGAAATATCGTTTATTGTTCGCATTAACGCCGGACGGGCGGGATGGTTTGTAGACTATACACGGGTATGAGATTTTAACACTCTCCGGCGGATTGTAATACACATTCCCGGTCCCTAAAAACCTTACCAATTCGGTATTAAAATCTTTCCTAGTCCTCGCCATTATAAACTCCTCCGATCGTTAAAATGAGACGAGGGGGATGGACCTCAACACTTGTGACGATCCATTTAGCCCCCATCCATTCTGCGTATTTGATCTCTGAAAAATTATGAAATGCGAAAGCATCGGCCACAATGCTGATACGAGCGCTCAAGGAAAGATCGTCGTTTTGCTTTGTACTAACACTCTGCCAATGTCCCGAGTATCCATCCAAAACATCCCCCCGGTACTTTTGGCTAACCATTTTTGGCTTCCAAATACCATCACCTTTGCCAACGGTGTGCATGAAGCCGATGTTTCCGCAATATTTCATAATTTACCTCATTTTGATTTTTAACAGATTACTGAGAAACGGTGTGCTCAATCGCAATAGCGGACAGAGGCTTAACCAGAGCGCCAGAGCAACGAGTCTCGATCAGATACTTCTGCTGGTTGTAGTCAATATCAAAGTCATCGAACATGTTGATTGCGCCGCCCTTGTCAGCACCTACGTTGTAGTCCTGAAGGTTAACAATGATGCCATCGAGAGTTCTGTTGACGTTATCAACTTCACGAGAAAGGTTCTCCATAACAGGAACCGTAACAATCTCTTTAACACGAAGCTTACGAGCAAGAGCTGCCTCGTCGGCATACAGAGCGTGTCCGATGCCATCCTCGAGCAGAAGCATGTTAGTAAGCATGTCTTCTGTTGTATACAGGCTAGGGGTACCAGATCCCTTGTAGTTCTTACGGGCCTTAATAGCTGCTCTGATAAACTTCTTAGCCTTGGAATCTTCATCGTCGGCAGCTGTCATGGTGAGCAGAACATTGATGGTGTAAAGTTCGGAATCAGTCCAGATGGGACGAATATGCAGATCAGAGATCTTGTCTTCGTCATATGCGGTACGACCATCGCCGACGAGGATCGCGCGAGCAAGTTCCTCATCAAGCATCTGGCGCATCTCAGTCTTAAGCCATGCAACAACATCAAAGTCTGTAATATCAACGATGTCATCACGATCCAGCTTCTGTCTCTTGTAAATTGTCTGAGGATCGGTTGTTCTCTTCAGAAGTTTGAAGACTTCGTCCTTCTTCAGCTTTCCTTTGATGTAACCCTTCGCGCGGGCTTCGTTCTCGGTAATATCAGCGTGAACAGATTTAATTCTGGAGAAAGGTGTGTGCCTAGTTCCGCTCATGACCTTCTGGACCCAGCCAGTATCACGCTGAATAAAATCGGGGCGATCTTCAATCGATCTGGCATCAGGGAACAGGTATTCAAGGTTATCAATGCCATATTCATCGGCATGTGCAAGGAAGGAATCCCTAAGGCTACCAAGTCTTTCGCCATCTTCAAGGATCGCTGCTTCTTCGGAATGTGTAAGCGTATCGTTCATGTCATAATCTCCATACATATCAAATGCGTTCTGTCTCATAAATGTCTCCCCATAGTCATCGCCATGTTCCAGGCCATAGTCATAGCCTACATCGTAAGCATAATCGACATCTTCGTCATAAACTTCGTCGTCATCATAGTACTCATCTTCGTCGTCATCATAGTACTCATCTTCGTCGTCATCATCATAGTACTCATCTTCATCATCATAGTACTCGTCATAATCTCCGGAATGAGCTACTTCGTCATAGACCTCATCTTCGTCATAGACTTCGTCGCCGTCATAGATCTCATCTTCATCATAGACTTCGTCGTCGTCATAGTACTCGTCATCGTCATAAATTTCATCATCATAATATTCGTCGTTGTACATACCTGAATGTTCCACCTCTCCGCCGCCTTCTTCAGCAGCTTTTCGAATTAGATAATATAAAACTTTTTTCTGTAACGGTGTGAAGGTATCGAATACATCTTTTACTGTCAGATCATCGTCGGAATGGGACATTTCGGCGTCATCTTCATCATAGTCTTCGTATTCATCATCTTCATCATAGTCTTCGTATTCATCATCTTCGCCACGCATAGCCTGGCCGATGAGAAAATATGCAACTTTCTTCTGTACAGGTGTGAATGTATCAAACACATCCTGTACGGTCATTTCGCCGTTAGCCATTTCGTCCTCCTCGTCCTCATCATACCCATCATCAGAGTGATATATTGAATCGGACACGACAAAATCGTAACCCGTGTAAATGGTACCTTCGCCATCGTCCATGTCTGACAAAGTGTCATAACCATGAGCCAGATTAGACATTTCAATATAAGCACCGGGATTTGCCGGAGTATAGACAAGACTTACTTCTCTAATCGCGCCATGAAGAACGTCGCCGCCTCGTTGCTTTAAACGATTCGCAAATATACTTAACGATGTAATGTCTCCATTTCGAACCGCTTCTTTAGCATGCTGGGCAGAAGGTGTATTGTTAAACTTGCAGTATGTATATACACCCTCGGCTCTATTCTCTAATAATGCATGACCAAGTACATTTGTCGGTTCATTGTGCTGATGATTCCAAACCAAAGGTACAATTTGACCATCATTATCTGCAAAGGCGTTTTGCCGTATCGTTCTTCCATCAGAGCATTTCAAATTATTTCTAGTGGCCCAGCCACTAAAATCATAGTCAAACTGCCCCATTTTGATTTTCTCCTTTATTCTTCATAATCTTCATCTTCATAACCTTCCTGATCGGGATCATAGTCATAACCTTCCTCGTCGTACTCTTCTTGATTGCCAGAATCTTCGGATGGATTATTTGCCTTGTTCAGATTCTTATTACGCAATTCGTCAGCATCCGGACTATTCGAAGGCCGTAAGCCCATCTTTCCTCTAATTTCATTAGAAGACATGATTTCATTTCGTGTAAATTTATCTCCGGCTTCTGCTAGATCGGTTAGGTTAGAAAGCTTGAAAGGATCTCTGAAGAAATAAATAGACTGCCCTTGGGTAATGGCAGTCTTAGTTAAAAATTTACGTTTCATTTCGTCAGCAATCGCTGAAAGGATAGGCTCAATCGTTCTATTGTAGTAATTAAGCATAACTTTGTCATCGGCAGTACCCTCAAATACTTCTTTTGTTATACCTAATTGGCTATACAACTCTGTTTTTAGAGCTTCAATTTGTCCCTGCAAATTGTTTTCGATAGCTCTATTCAACTGAACAATTTTTTCTGTTCCGTCCGTATATGCGATTCCATATTTTGAACCGTTTAACTGGTTTTCAATTTCTTTTCTTCGATTTTCAGCTTGAGTTCTCTGTAAATCGGTTTTTATTACATAAGGGAGCTGAATAATCAAATCTAATTTACCAGAGCTTGTCTGCTCGTCAATCGCATCCAGCATTGCAATTTTTCGCATAAGCCGCTGAAGGGTGCTATTTCTCTCATTCATAACGGCATATAACGGATTTTCTACAATACTGACAATGCGTTTTGGCATTATTAGATCTTTATGATCCCCAGTACGTTCGTCGTAAAGATTAACGCGAACATGAGACGCATACCAATTTACAATCTTCCCAACTCTCAAAGATCGAATATCGTAAGAACCGGTTTCAGGATTAACGTTTGTGTCAATCGGAACTATTGCAATGACACCTTCGTCGCACAACGACGTAACAACGTCTTGCATAAATGCTCTACCGGTTTGATCCAGGTTTGCAGAAACCCTAAGGCAATCATTAAGACCGCTTGGAACATCATCAAGATACTGATCGTCCTCGTTCAAATATGCGTGCCGAATGTTAATTGCGGCAACATCGATCGCAATTCTTGTATAAATTGGAGCTATTTTTGCCCTTGCAGCACGCATAGAAATTCTGGTCATGTCCGGTCTTCTTGAAAATGAAGGACCTATGATTTCTCTAGTTGTTTTTGTGGGGTCGCGTCCAAGAAACGCGTTCCATCCGTTTTGCAATCTATCAAAAAATCCCATTTTGACGGTTACCTCAAGCTATAGATTTTTGCGCATTATCTCTTGTTTCTTTTAGGATCAACATACTTTCCGTATTTTTTTCTATTCCTATAGAATTGGACTTGATCCATCGCCATGCCGCCTAAACCGTTAGTAAAACTATCAATCAGCGCTTCCTGTTTTGGACTAGTGTTACGTCCGGATCGAGTCTTTAGCGGAACAAATGATCTGGTATAATTATCTCGCACAAAACGCGCCATCGGGCTCTTATTAGACCGCGTCACCCTATCAAACTTTGCAAGCTGTTTAGCGTTATAAGCTGCACTTTCGTCCTTTATTCGCCCATAGGTTGTGGCTCTGGTTTTGGCATGCCGATCATAAGTTCTAGCCAAGGCATCTTCGGCGGCAATTCTACTTCCAAGGCCTAGGCGGGTCTTATAGTCAAGCTTCTCTAATATGTTTTTTGCATCTCTATCGCCGCGAGCTAAATCTGCGCGCATTCGATAGCCTTCAGCCCTCGAGATTCTATATCGTTTCCCGATTCCGGTTCTAGCGTTTTCGGCTTTACTATCCTGCAAAGACGCTTTCCGTTCAAGCTTAGCTATTTTGTCATTGAATCTTTTGTAACGTCTAGCTCCGGCATCCGTGTAAGAGCCGTCGGCATTCTGATAACGACGAACGCCCCACTTCATACCCTTGATGCCGTGATGCATTAAATAATCTTTATAATCGTTCATCGTGGATTATCTCCGTTTTTTCGTTTGTCTACCGCTTCTATTTCTTGCTCTATCCTGTGCGGCCATTGTTGCGGCGTAACCGGTTGCCATTCCCGCTGCTGCGGCGGCTCCATTCACTCCATTTCTGAAGTTACGATCGGTTTTGTATTTATAGTTGAACAGTCCTCCGGCTTGCTTCGCTGCTCTACCGGCTCTACCGGCAGCGGACTTAGCTTTCTGTCCAGCATTCCTTGCAGCATTCCGGGCATTACCATAGGCACCCTGGGCGGCATTTCTAGTCTTGTTAAACGCGTCTTTAGCTCTCTGACCAGCGGAACGATCTTTCGCCTCAATTCTAAGCAGGTTAGGGTTAGCTTCACGCCCAGCGTAAGGGTTTTTCCTTGTAAACTTATTCTTTACTGCATCTCTGGCATTACCAGCAGCATCTTTAACTCTCTGACGTACAGTCTTGTAATCGCCGTCAATTACACCGTCTTTATCTACACCCGGAGCATGTCTTCCTTTGAAATTATTGATCTTAGATTTAAGATTTCCAAATCTAGATTCTTTTCCAGGAGGAATTACTTCTCCTTTCATTCTATTTCTGATAGAGCTAGCTGCGCCTTTAGCTTTACCGGCTACAAATCCGGCTCCAGCTCTAGCTTTACCAGCAACAAATCCAGCTCCGGATCTTACCTTTCCGGCTCCAGCTCCAACAGCCTGACCGAATTTAGAGTTTCTAACTTTGCTGGCCGCGTCACGAACATTTTGCTTGAACAATTCCGCTCTCATAGCATTATTAACGGCAACGGTCTTACCGTATTTCTTAGCTCTATTAATTCCGGAACCAACAGCCTGACCGAATTTAGAGTTTCTAACGGCATTACCAGCATCTCTAGCCTTACCGCCTACAAATCCAGCTCCAGCTCTAGCTTTACCAGCTACAAATCCAGCTCCAGATCTTACCTTACCGGCTCCAGCTCCTACAGCCTGACCGAATTTAGAGTTTCTAACGGCACCAGCCGCATCTCTAGCCTTACCGCCTACAAATCCAGCTCCAGCTCTAGCTTTACCAGCTACAAATCCAGCTCCAGATCTTACCTTACCGGCTCCAGCTCCTACAGCCTGTCCAAACTTAGAGTTTCTTACCCTATTGGCACCGGCTCCTACGGCCTGACCGAATTTAGAATTTCTAACGGCATTACCAGCATCTCTAGCCTTACCGCCTACAAATCCAGCTCCAGCTCTAGCTTTACCAGCTACAAATCCAGCTCCAGATCTTACCTTACCGGCTCCAGCTCCGACAGCCTGTCCAAACTTAGAGTTTCTAACTTTGCTGGCACCAGCTCCAACCGCCTGACCGAATTTAGAGTTTCTAACTTTACCGGCACCGGCAACTGCAGCCTGACCAGCTTTAGAATTTTTGATAGCGTTAAACGCTTTCCGATCAAGACCAGACTTATGAAGTCCGTATGCAGCAGCACCGGCAAGAGCAGCAGCACCAGCAACCTTAGCAATTCTCTTTAATCTTCCGGATCTTCCACCGGCAGATCGTCCACCGCCCCGGGAACCACCTCTGGAAGCTCCACCGCCCCGGGAACCACCGGAAACTTTACCGCCAGAATATCTTCCCTGTCCAGCAGCCGTGTATGAGCCATCTGGATTCTGGTACCTTCTAACGCCCCACTTCATTCCTCTGACGCCAAAATGCATCAGGTAATCATCGTTATTGTAACCATAATAATTTCGCATTGTGTGTATCTCCCATTTTGATTTTTTAGACACATTTCGGTTAATACCAAAGAGGCCATACTTCATTTGCTCTTACCTTTAATGGTAAGCCAAGTCTTTCAGAATTTTGTCTATGTTTATTCATGTATGCCCTAGCCCTCTGCTCAGCTCGTCGTTTATTAGCTGCTTCGCTAGATTGCCTGTTCCGTTTCTCAAACACCTCGTCTGTTTCTCGACGATAGTTGTCAGATCTTCTTTGCTCTCTTTTCTTGTTAATACTAGAAAGCGCTACGTTGCCTCCAAGTAATGCTGCAAAAACAGCTGTATTACGCAACCGGGCTCTTCTATTTCGTTCTTCTTTGGTGAGTTTCCGCTTTGGTTTATTCTGTCTTTCTCTTCTAATGCCCCATCTCATTCCCTTGACGCCATGATGGGCTAAGTAATCTCGGTAATCGTTCATACTATCCTCCTAGAACGAATCTCTATTCGCTTTATACGCGACATACGCGTCCATCATTGCCGCAACATTATCGATCTTTTCTTCTCTCCGACGTTTTAATAATTTTCGGTTGCCGTTTGTGTCCTGAAGAGTTATGCAATTCCCCATCGTATACGTCATTAATTCCTCATCAAATAACAACATTCTCTCAGAAGCTAACTTTTTTAACTCTCCTAAGGGAACTGATTCCGTCTTTACTCCCTGAGGAACTTTTACAATTCCAAACGGACCATTTTCACTTTCCCAACGTTCAACAAAAGTTTTCGCATTGTAAGGATCATATCCAAAAGCACGAACATCATAACCGCTTTCAATAATGTGTCTATCTAAATCTTCATAAACCATTGGTAAATCTAGGACAGTTCCTTCTAATACAACTAAACTACCCTCGGCAATGAACTCATCGTATTTAGCACGCATCGCCCCTGGTAATTTCATTTGGGTAAGTGTAGTTATGTAGCTTCGCGTCTTAACTCCAAAGCATCCGTTAGAAAGTGGAAATATGAACGTAAATGCACAGAAGTCATCACCCTGAGATAAATCAGCGCCCATCGCACAAGGCATCTGCCAATAACTTCTCTTTCTGTGAGGAAGTGTCTCTTCGTAAGTAAAGAAATACGTATAACCTTCCATCGGTATTCCGAATCTCTTTGCTAAAATATCGTTTCTTGCAGCCGGGGCATTCTCAGCACGCTCAACATCGAGTTGGTATGTCTCGTATGTAACAGTCTTCCCAAGATTCGGATTTGCTTTCAGCCACATGGCCGGGTTTGCCACCTCGGTTATGTCGTCCAGCTTGTAGTACCAAATGCTTACGTGCGGGTTAACATACTTTCCACGCAGTATGTCAAGAAGCTCCATTTTGATAGTATCGCCAGCGCTATTACGTACAGTACCTTCCGACGACATAGCCACGATTAGCCAATCGTCTAATTTATTAGCGCCCTGCTCAATAGCACCGACGACATCTTCTCGAATATCGCCAGACAGCCATTCGTCAACAGTAGAAATTTTTGGCCTTAATCCTTGGAGCTTATCGATACGCATAGTTCGTATTTCGAGCAAAGACCCCGTGAGAAAATTCTCAATACCCTTTTTAGTAGATGCTAACTTTTGTCTTTTAGATTTTAGTCCCGTTGTGTTTTGTAAAGACCCGTCGGTTAAGAATTTGAACAATGGGCCTCTGGATCTCGCGATCGAAGTTCGAATTGGAGATAGAACTTCATCCGCCTGCTTCATAGTTGGGGCGGTTGTAATTTGATGTGTTGTAGATGTGTCTATGTTCAAAAAATAATTTTGTATACAGGAGCCGTACATAGATTTGGCGGCTCCTCGAGCAACAATTAAATACTGTTTGTTTATTAAACGTTTTTTAATCTGCTTGACAACATAGTGACCGCCATGTCCGTCAGGATCTGGTTCGTAAACATTTCGATCGACAAAATAATACCAACCGAATATGTCTTCTCCCCAAAGTTTGAAAGTGTCTAGTAAGTGTAAATCTGCGCCATCCGTTAAGGTCAGTTCTTCTTCACAAAATCGAATCCAGCCCTCAACAGCCTCATCGTCATAATATACATTTGGGTTTTCAATCAGTCGATCTATTCTATTCATCTGCATAGAAATTTCGTGATTGACTGGTATCTCACCTCGAATTACCGCTTCGCGAAACTGACCGTAATATATTGGCGTCGCGGTATTTGATAACATCGTCCTTTACCTCTTTAGTTATTCCTCGGCGTTTTTGTTCTTTTTGTTTGTTTTCTTTCCTCGCTTTCTGCGATATGATCCGCCGTTTTTAGCAGCATATTTAAACGCGTCTATTGCTGTGGTTGCAGCAACTGTTCCACCGGCCAGAGCTCCATATTGTTTTCCGTAATATTTTACGGCAGCCTTTGCAACATCTTTGTTTGAAAGTTCGCTTACCGAATCTACGTTTACTTTTGACCGATCGAAGAAAATATTCGAAGATTTTGCATTATACCCGCTATAATCGCGATCGTTAATGTCTGGTATTGCTCCATATCCCTTCTTGCGCAAGGCGTCAAAGAATTTGTTATCCTCTGTTTTATGAGATATAAGAGACATGTTGTATGCTTTATAGATCTTCTTAGGATCACCACCGCCGCGTTCTATTTGCTTAATGGCCCTATCTAGAACAAGTTTCTGCTGGGGTCTTCCTTGTAAGAACTGAAGGTATCTTGATTCTATTAGGGAATCGTGTACACTATCTCGAAATGCTTTATCTTTGTTATAAAGTTCTTCGAATGTTTGTTTCGCCTTCCGATCAGACGCTACTTTAATCCCCTCGGTTGCTTTAATTTTCATATCGTGGATTTTGCTATCCATACCCATGGCTTTGAACTGCAAATTGTTTATGCCCATGATTGCTTTATACTTATCCCGATCAGAACCCTTATTCGCGCCATAGAAAACATCGTTCAATTTTCCGCCATCAAAACGATCTAATCGCCCAATCGTAGTTCCCTCTTTTAATGTCTTATCACAGAACTCTTTCGTTATTTTATCGTGTGCAACATAAATAGCCGCGGCGGCTAGTGTAACCCCGGCGGCTATTTTTAGAGTCCTCATTATCCTGCGAGACTCTTCAGCTTTTGACATCGGTTTGAGAGATTTGTTTTCCGGATGCCGCTCGTCGTATTTTTGTTGCAACTTATTATATCGATCCCGATGCCACTTTTCCTTTTCCCTATACTTTTCTACAGAGGATGGGTCGTCGAGGTGCTTTTTAGCATAGTCAGCGGCTTCGCTATACTGTTGCGCTTTTATTTTGTGATAAAGCCCCACGGCTGGCGTTTTATAATATCGCTTCTTTCCAGCTTCTGTTCTAGTACCGTCTGGATTCTGGTAACGCCGGATACCCCATTTCATTCCGAGTATTCCGTGGTGAGCTAAATAATCATTGCGCATTTCGTACCCCACGATCCACATCAGAATTTATCATCCATTCCAGTTTGTCTAGTTGCGTTTTCATAGCATCAAGAGCACCACCGGTTGGAGGATCAAATATTAACTTAACAGAATATACGACATACTGTTTTACATTAGACTGAAGTGGGGACTTCGGGACATAATCATCCCAGGTTTGAGTTTCATCCTCCACAAAAAAACCCTCAGGCGGTCCACACCCGAGGCGAGTCAAATAAGCAAACGCTCCGTTTATGAGCGTCAATATGTCTGTATCGAATTCGTCATAGTATGGCGAAGGTCCAATCATCTCTTTGACCGTAAGAAGAATGCTATTTTGATTTATGCTTTTGTCCATGCGCTATCACCAATCACTTTCTCTTTTTACGACCCAACAGCTGATCGTTAAGATCATCGACACTTCTATCGTTGACTATTTCCCTGGCCCGTTTGTTGTAGTCCCTTGCTCTAGACTGTGCAGAACGAATCCTTTCGGAAGCGCTTTTCGCCCTTTCTTTTATTCCAGAACCTATAGCGCTACGTGTTCGTTGTGCTTTCGGCGATTTTGGTTCTTTGGGAATCTTTAACAATTGATCGTTCAAATTTCCGGGCTGCATGCGGATTCCGCTTTTTCTAGTTCCGCCATTGCCTCCCCAAAGATCATCGTATCCGCCCTCACCGAACCTCGTTCTATTAGCTTTTGCCCGCTCAATTGCTCGAGCTTTTTCCATAGGTCCGGACGATTTAGATCCCTTGTTTCTAAATATTTCGTGCAAGATTCTTTCTTTTTCTTGCTGCTTCACGTATGCATCATACGCGGCTTTGGATGTATCTGGTCGACTGTTCTTTGGAATATCTCGTGGCTTAATCTTTACGCCATTACCTCCGTGCGATTGACGATATGGACCGCCATTTGTCGCCCAAGCTTCTTTAGCATTTGCCATGGCTTTTTTAGCCTCGGCCCGTTGAGCTCTGGTCATTCCGTCTCTACTTTTTAACGGATTCTTAAAATTCACCTTAAACCCACCGCCTAAGCCTGCCCCGGCATCGCCGTCTCCTTTAAAGCGTTTATAAAGTTTATATCCGCCATAAGCCGCAAGTCCTGCCCCGGCTAAAGCGGCACCAACTTTTGCGCCGCGGACAACCTTATCTAAAGTCGTTCTCTCATTAGCCACACGAGTTGCGTCATTGTATTTTGATTCATACTTATTTAGTTTTCGTCGAACACGATCTGAACCTCGACCGTTTCTTAATTTGTTTTTCAATCGAGAAACTTTATAGCCATAATATGCTTGTTTTGCTCGAGCCCCGAGCACTTGGCCCGTCGAATATCTACGCTTTCCGGCTTCAGTTCGTCTACCGTCTTTATACTGAAACCTTCGCAGACCCCATTTCATACCAAGTATTCCGTGATGGGCTAAAAAATCATTATTGTTCATATTAGCTACTCACTTTTTCTTCGGCGCAAGATTTTTCTTAAACGAATCAAACATCTCGCGCATAACTCCTCGTTGCGATTTCTTCCATTCTGCGTCTTCATCAAATTTAACTCGTGTTTTACTCCAAGCTTCTTTCGCCGCTCTTTGGCCGGCTTTCCTAACAGAGTCGGAATCTTTTCCTCTTGCTTTAGCTTCCTCAGTAGCTCTAGACATTGCTTTTGCCGCGGCTCTACCAGCTTCCCAAACGGAGTCTTGAGCTGCTTTTCTTCGGGCGTTAAAATCAGACTTAGCCATCGCGTTTGCCGCCACGCCAGTCGTTATAGCTATAGCCGCCGCAACGGTAATTCTCTTGGCATATTCTTTAGCTATGTCTCTGCCGACGGTTACAGCGTCATCTTCGAGACCACGTTCCAAATCTTTTAGTTTCTTTTCTTTCGACAGCCGAGCGATTTTTTTGTCAAGTTCGGCCTCGGACATATGGGATCTTCTATAACGCCCACTGATTTTATTAAGTATCGGATTTGGTTTTCTACTTCGTCGTGTTTTTCTTCCGGATGAATCTGAGCCTCTGTCTTTTCGCACACCCCATCTCATTCCCTTAACACCGAAGTGCATTAAGTAATCATCGTTATACATGTTGTTCATTTTGAATCCTTTTTAAAAAATTTGTTCTTAATCTTTTCTTTCGCATAATTGGATGCTCCGTTAACAGCCATTCGAGAAACACCTCTTTTTACTCGATCTTTAACGCTCGGTTGTTTTACAGGCGTTCGTTTTCTCCACGTTTCGGGATTCAAATATGTTGTCGCCGTAGAAGCAGCAATCTGTTGTGATCTTGTTTGCCTTGGTACTTTTCCAGCAGCATACTTAGATACTTTCTGTTCTGCCTTTTTAACTTTATTAGCGCCATATAGAGCTGCGGCGGTTACCCCGGCACCGACAGCTACATTTCGTTTCTTTTTATCGGTTGCTATATCGATTACAGCTTTTGATCCAGATTTAATTAAAGGCTTAGCGACCGAATAACCGACTTTCCCAACAGCAGAACCAACTTTGGCCGCAGATTTACTAACCGAAACAACGCCACTTGCAAATTTCCGCGCGGCTTTCTTTACCGGTATCTGTTTTGCGGTATCCCACACACGGGTTAAATCTTCCTTAAAATCATGGCGTAACACCCTTACTATTTTGCGAACGTTTGTTTGTTTCAATGCAATTTTTGCTACTTTAACACCACCGTATGCAACTAATGCAGCGCCAGCAACCTTAGCAACACCCAAAGCTCCGGTCTTTAAACCTTTAACGGTTTTATCAAAGCGTCTACTTCTTCGCGTTGATTCTCTATGCTTTTTTTCTCCGGCGGCAGTTCTCTCGCCAGATGTAAGTTGGTATCTTCTCTGTCCCCACTTTTGACCCTTGACGCCATGGTGCGCCAAATATGAATTTCTCATACTAACCTCCAAGGCGACGTATCATTCTTTGTTCGTTTAATAGGTTTAGACGGTGTCAATAAACCAATGTCTCCATAATGTATAGCTTGATGTGTATCATACGAAACACAAACCAGATTATTTAAATCGAATATCGAAGACGACCTATTTAACACATCAGATTCTGTTAACGGATTAATGTGATGAATGTACACATGCGAATATAGTTTGCGATCTGGGCATGCTAAGTCACACGAATCGTCACGAATAATAATTTGGTTTCTAATGTCTCGCCATTCTTTGCTAGAATATAGAACTTGATTCAACCAGCGATGGCTGCCAAACGTTTCTCTTGAAACAACTCCCGAAAGTTTTAAATACTCAAAGCGTTCTTCAAAAGTGGGTAATCTAATTAATTCCGAATAAGTTTTGGTCATTGTTCTTCAGAAGTGTTTGAATTATTCCCCGAGTATGACTGAAACGCTCGTATTGCATCGCGATACATTCGTTCACTTTGCTCTTGAGATTCTAAATTCTTAACCTTAGCTTGCAGAAGGGCTTTTTCGTCCCTAAGTTTTTCTAATTCCTCTTTCTGTTTTTGTGATCCTGCGCGTAAAAAATGCACAATCACTTGCTGTGACGCAGTTCCATCCAATATTTGCTGATAAGCAAGCCTCATAGAAGCTGCTATCGCTTGAGATTCCATGTCTTCCTGGGTCATGGCATCTAAATCCGGATAGTTTTGATCGTCTTCCCGCGAGTTTTTCCTTCTTCTTGGCATGTTTTTATCCTTTCTTGGTTACTTTCTAACACTTTCGCATGGGTTTAAACCGCTATCTATTACTTAGTTGGGTGGCAGTATAGTTAAAGAAAGGAGGTATAAGGGATTGTCAGCCGCGGACCTGCATTCCGCCTGTTCCAAACGGCCTAAGCCCATGCGAAAACATTAGAATATCAATGCCCCCGGAGCATTTTTTAAG
>Ga0326514_10000163_pt1 | contig 41387 bp, 35 predicted proteins | sample 3_2548_0518_D_FD_203653 | JGI IMG/M metagenome (GOLD analysis project Ga0326514, IMG submission 203653) | Bovine rumen microbial communities from UC Davis, California, United States - 3_2548_0518 | ecosystem: Host-associated > Mammals > Digestive system > Stomach > Rumen | place: USA... | reverse complement strand
AGAGCATGGGGAAGTCTCGATCGGCGTTCCCGGCTTTTCTGCGGAGAACGGGAAGATCCGGATGACGATGACTTACAAGTCTCCTGAAGACTACACAGCCTACAACGATCTAAACCTGTTCAACGGTTCGATCCTTGAAGCACAGATGGGTGGAATCACATTTCCGGACACCTTCCTGAAGGTGGACGGGGGATCCGGGGCTGAGAATGTATCCTCTGAGGAGGCGCTTTCCCACAAGGAACTTTCCGCAGCGGTTGCGGACAGTGGTCATGTGGTCCAGGTACCGGGCAGAATCCTCTATATCAGCGGGAATGCGGAATATGTCAACTCCCATGTTGCAGCTCCGAAGGCAGACGCCGGTCCGGAGACGGAGCAGAAGGAGACAGGACTGGTTCTTCCGTCGAATGCCGTCTACTATGAGACGGAGCCGGAGGAAGAAGGCATCGACGCTGATCTTTCAACCCAGAAGGAATCGGATTTCTTCATTATCTACGAAGCAGATTCCGAGCCAAACACATAAAGGAGCACAAAATCATGGAAAAAACGATGGACAAGATCGTCGCACTTGCCAAGAACAGAGGATTCGTCTATCCGGGTTCCGAGATCTACGGCGGGCTTGCAAACACCTGGGATTACGGCAATCTTGGTGTTGAGCTGAAGAACAATGTCAAAAAGGCATGGTGGAAGAAGTTCGTCCAGGAGAACAAGTACAACGTCGGCGTTGACTGCGCGATCCTGATGAACACCCAGACCTGGGTCGCTTCCGGGCATATCGGCGGATTCTCCGATCCTCTGATGGACTGCAAGGAGTGCCATGCAAGATTCCGCGCGGACCAGCTGATCGAGGACTTCTGCAAGAAGGAAGGCATCACGCTTGAGAAGAGTGTCGATGCGATGAGCCAGGCTGAGATGAAGCAGTTCATCGAAGACCATAACATTCCGTGCCCGACCTGCGGCAAGCACAACTTTACCGACATCCGCCAGTTCAACCTGATGTTCAAGACCTTCCAGGGCGTCACCGAGGATGCAAAGAACGTCGTATACCTTCGTCCGGAGACCGCCCAGGGTATCTTCGTCAACTTCAAGAATGTCCAGAGGACTTCCAGAAAGAAGATTCCGTTCGGCATCGGCCAGATCGGCAAGTCTTTCCGAAATGAGATCACCCCGGGCAACTTCACCTTCCGTACCCGTGAGTTCGAGCAGATGGAGCTTGAGTTCTTCTGCGAACCGGGCACCGACCTTGAGTGGTTCGACTACTGGAAGAAGTTCTGCCACAAGTGGCTGCTTGATCTCGGAATGAAGGATGAGGACCTGCGCCTGAGAGACCATGATCCGGAAGAGCTTGCTTTCTATTCCAAGGGAACGACCGACTTCGAGTACCTCTTCCCGTTCGGCTGGGGCGAACTCTGGGGCGTCGCGGACAGAACCGATTATGACCTTGGACGCCATCAGGAAGTTTCCGGGGAAGATATGACTTACTTTGATGAGAAGACCGGCAAGAAATATCTGCCGTATGTCATCGAGCCGTCCCTGGGCGCTGACCGTGTCGTCCTTGCCTTCCTCTGCAACGCTTACGATGAGGAAGTCCTGGATGCGGAGAAGAACGATGTCAGAACCGTCCTTCACTTCCATCCGGCCCTGGCTCCGGTCAAGATCGCGGTCCTTCCGCTTTCAAAGAAGCTGTCCGAACCGGCAGAGAAGGTTATGGAGCAGCTCTCGGCGAAGTATAACTGTGAGTTCGATGACCGCGGAGCGATCGGAAAGAGATACAGAAGAGAGGACGAGATCGGAACGCCTTACTGCGTCACCTACGATTTCGATTCCGAGACCGACCATGCCGTCACCATCCGTGACCGCGACACCATGGAGCAGGTCAGGGTCCCGATCGCAGAGCTTGATCAGTGGTTCGAGGGCAAGTTCGACTTCTGATCAAAAGCTTCGTGACAGAACAGGGCATCGTACATTTCTTTCAGAATATGTCTCTCCGGAGCCTCCGGCTTTGGAAAGATCATATGCAGAACCCTGCCAGTAAGGGAGAGGTTCTGCTATAATAGAAGCAGCATTGACATCTTTTTAACAATTTCACAGAAGGGGATAAGGTTATGCAGATTTCACCACTTCAGAAAGCAAGATATGAGTACCAGCCGAAGCTTCCGGGGATGCTCAGAGGCGGCATCGCAAACATTTGCGTTAAGGAAGGTGAGGAGACTCAGAGCGTAGCTGATCAGGACAAGATCAAGGCTCTGTTCCCGAACACCTACGGCAAGAAGGAGATCTATTTCCAGAAGGGAGAGAATACCGCTCCGGCTAAGAAGCAGGTTGTCGGTGTCATCCTTTCCGGCGGACAGGCACCGGGCGGACACAACGTCGTCTGCGGTCTGTATGATGCTCTGAAGGCTACCAGCAAGGACAATGTCCTTCTTGGTTTTCTGGGCGGTCCGAGCGGACTTGTCGAGGACAAGTGCGTTGAGTTTACCGATGAGTTCATCGATGAGTACAGAAATACCGGCGGATTCGATATCATCGGTTCCGGCAGAACCAAGATCGAGACAGACGAGCAGTTCGAGGCTTCTGTAGAGACCTGCAAAAAGCATGGACTGACCGCTGTTGTCATCATCGGCGGCGACGATTCCAACACGAACGCTGCTGTTCTTGCTGAGTACTTCGCAGCTCACAACACCGGCGTACAGGTCATCGGATGCCCGAAGACCATCGACGGTGACCTTAAGAATGACGATATCGACTGCTCCTTCGGTTTCGATACCGCTACCAAGACCTATTCCGAGCTGATCGGTAACATCGAGCGCGATGCGAACTCCGCAAAGAAGTACTGGCACTTCGTCAAGGTCATGGGACGTTCTGCTTCCCATGTCGCCCTTGAGTGCGCACTTGAGACCCAGCCGAACATCTGCCTGATCGGTGAGGAAGTTGCGGCAAAGAAGATGTCCCTCTCCCAGATCGCTGACCAGATTGCTGATTCTGTTGCAGCCAGAGCAGCAAAGGGAGACAACTTTGGTGTCGCAATCATTCCGGAAGGTATCGTTGAGTTTGTTCCGGAGTTCGGCAAGCTGATCGGTGAGATCAACGAGCTTCTTGCAGGCGAGAACACCGCTAAGTTCAATGCTCTTCCGGACTGGTCCGCAAAGTATGACTTCATCAAGAAGGGACTTACCAAGGAGTCCTTAGCTGTATTCGATATCCTTCCGCAGGGCATCCAGCAGCAGCTCTTCCTTGAGAGAGACCCGCACGGCAACGTCCAGGTTTCCCTGATCGAGTCCGAGAAGCTGTTCGCAGAGCTTGTAAAGAATAAGCTGGAGGAGAGACGCAAGGCTGGCACCTACAACGGAAAGTTCAGCACTCAGCATCATTTCTTCGGTTATGAAGGAAGATGCGCATTCCCGTCTAATTTCGATGCGGACTACTGCTACAGCCTGGGCTACAATGCATTCATGCTGATCCAGTATGGTTTCACCGGATATCTTTCCAAGGTTTCCGGACTTGAGAAGCCGGCGGAGCAGTGGGTTGCAGGCGGTATGCCGATCACCAAGATGATGAACATGGAGAGAAGAAACGGCAAGGATAAGCCGGTCATCCGCAAGGCTCTTGTTGAGCTTGACGGCGCTCCGTTCAAGTATTTCGAGGCTCACAGAAAAGAATGGGCTGAGAACACCTGCTTCACTTATCCGGGAGCGATCCAGTACTGGGGACCGTCCGAGGTCTGCGACCGCACGACCGTTACCCTTGCACTTGAGAAGGGTATGCTGAAGTGATTTTATAAAATGAATCTCTGCCTGGTTTCCTTTCAGGGCCGTATCCGGCCCCGGGAGGAAACCGGCAGTTATCAGAGAGAAGGACCGGCTGAAGGGACCGGTCTTTTTTTCTGCCATGTATGCTATACTGATATGCAGTACGGGGCTTCGGGAAAGAAGGAAAAGAAGCCCGCGGAGAACCATGTGCAAAAGGAGGAAGATTCACAATGTTTGGACTGCGCGTTCAGAAGCAAGAAGCCGGAGCCGGAGTAAGAAGGCGGCGGGGGAATCTGCTGCTCCTTCTGACGGTGCTGCTATTATGCTTCTGCGCCGGCGGCGGAGCTGTTTTCGCAAGCCAGGTCGTCACCAGGACAGACCATACGACGATGAATCTTCTGGCGGGGACATACGCCCCGCTGACGGCGGCTTTGAACACGCAGGCTTCCGGAGAAGGCCAGGTGACCAGCGGGCTTGTCTGGTCCTCCTCGGACAGCCGGGTGGCGGAGATCCGGGGGAGGGAAGTATACGCCAAAGCCCCGGGATCGGCAGACCTTTACGGACAGGCCTCAGGAGTCACTGTGTCTGTCATCAGGCTGAATGTCGCACAGGGCGGGATAAAGCTGAACACGACATCACTGAAGCTGAAAAAAGGAAAGAAGTTCAAGCTGCTCGCAGAGTCATCCGGAAAAAAACTCTGGGTCTGTTGGAGCAGCAGCAATCCCAGGGTTGCTACGGTGGATAAGACCGGAAAAATCAAGGCAAAGCGGCCGGGGAAAGCGACGATCACCGCGAGCGCCGGAGGGAAGAGGGCTGTCTGCAAAGTCAGGGTCACAAAGTCTTCCGGGAATAAAGTCACCCGGAATTTTCGCCTGCTTTCAGATGGAAGTACCGCATTCCGGATTCAGATGAATACCTCTTATCTGCAGATCCAGAAGGGAAGGAAATACCGCTTTTATGCCTGCAGGACGGCGGGAAACCAGAAAAAAGTCAGGGCATCCTTCAAAAGCTCGAATCCGAAAGTTGTATCGGTCAGCAGATGGGGCGGCATGATCAAGGCAAAAAAGAAAGGGTCTGCCTATATTACGGCTACTTTCCAGAATATGACCTGCAGATGCCGGGTCATCGTGAAAAAGAAGACGGATCTGGTAGAGACCGTCAACTTCCGCATGGTCGCCGGAGGGAAAGCAGGGAAGCTGCAGACGAGTGCCTTCCGGATCCGGACCGGCAGAGGACAGAGTTTCGCCCTGAGGGCTGCGGTGGATACGACCCTGCTCGGATCCTGGCAGGTCAGGTGGGCTTCTTCCGATCCCTCGGTCGCGACGGTAGGTGGAGACGGAGTCATCCATACCGTCGGTACGGGATCCTGCGTGATCACGGCCGCCTGGAACGGGCTAAAAGCATCCACGTCTGTCACGGTCGATCAGAAAGTTGCCAGGATGACGGATGTTGCCGAACGATTCGGCGTTGACGGGGCAGGCAGATACCGGGCCGGGGGCGGAGGCACTTCCTACCGGAGATATCCGACGGTCCTGCTGGCCGGAGCGTCAACTCTGGACTATTGGGACACTGCCAAAGATGCATTTCCGGGATGCCGGGTCGTGAACACGGCAGTAAGCGGAACGAATCTGCAGTATCTTCAGGACAGGCTTTCTCAGAACGTGCTTTCGTATCATCCGGACGCTGTGGTCCTGTTCCATGGGCAGAACGACATCAGAAACCAGACGACACCGGACCTGGGCATGGGGAAGGATGTCGGGCAGAGAGTGGCAGCTCAGCTTGAAAGCATCCATCAGGGGCTTCCGGGGACCCCGGTCTGGTATGTCTCTCTTCTTCATGTTCCGAAAAAAAAGGACGCTGGACCCGAGATCGATGAGGCCAACCGGATCATCAAAGACTACTGCGACAGGACGCCGGATGTCTACTGGATCGATCTTTCCCCTTACTTCTGGAACAGGCAGAACGGGCAGTATGCGCTGACACTCTTCAAGGACAGTATCCATCCGAACAGGAGCGGGTATGAAGTCTGGAAGAATATCGTAGGGATACCGGTTTCGAACGCACTTTATTCATGGACATGAGGAAATTTCCGTAAGAATTGCAGATAAATCATGCTGTTAGCCGAATATATAGGTCATATTGTTACATTCCGTAATCTTCGTGGACAAATCTTTGTGCGAAATATATAATAAAACTAAGTGTAATAACTGCAGAAAAGCTGTTTTATACAGCGGCTGTATCTCACAGGAGGAAATTATGGCAACAAAGTATGTTTACATGTTCTCAGAGGGCAACGCTACCATGCGTAACCTTCTCGGAGGAAAGGGAGCAGGACTTGCAGAGATGACAGGTCTTGGTCTTCCGGTCCCGCAGGGCTTTACCATCACTACGGAAGCCTGCACCAGATACTATGATGATGGACGCCAGATCGGCGAAGACATCATGGAACAGATCAGGGAAGGTATCGCAAAGATGGAAGAGATCACCGGAAAGAAGTTCGGTGACCGTGAGAACCCGCTTCTGGTTTCTGTCCGTTCCGGAGCAAGAGCTTCCATGCCGGGTATGATGGATACCATCCTGAACCTGGGTCTCAATGAGGATGTTGTGAATGTTCTTTCCAAGAAGAGCGGCAACCCGAGATGGGCATGGGACTGCTACAGAAGATTCATTCAGATGTTCTCTGATGTTGTCATGGAAGTCGGAAAGAAGTACTTCGAAGAGCTTATCGACCAGATGAAGTCGAGAAAGGGCGTCACCCAGGATATCGAGCTTGACGCGGATGACCTTCATGAGCTGGCGGATGAGTTCAAGGCTGAGTACAAGGCGAAGCTTGGCAAGGATTTCCCGGCTGACCCGAAGGAGCAGCTGGTCGAGGCAATCAAGGCTGTCTTCCGCAGCTGGGACAACCCGCGTGCGAACGTATACCGCCGTGACAATGATATCCCGTATTCATGGGGTACCGCTGTCAATGTTCAGATGATGGCATTCGGCAATATGGGCGATACATCCGGTACCGGTGTCGCATTTACCAGAGATCCTGCTACCGGAGAGAAGAAGCTTATGGGTGAGTTCCTTCTGAATGCCCAGGGCGAGGATGTTGTTGCCGGTATCCGTACTCCGCAGAAGATCGGTAAACTGAAGGAGATCATGCCGGAGGTCTACGATCAGTTCACGGGTATCTGCAAGACTCTGGAAGATCACTATAAGGATATGCAGGATATGGAGTTCACGATCGAGGACAAGCACCTCTATATGCTCCAGACCCGTAACGGCAAGAGAACCGCAAAGGCAGCCCTGAAGATTGCATGCGATATGGTTGACGAGGGCATGATCGATGAGAAGCAGGCTGTTCTGATGATCGATCCGAGAAACCTGGATTCTCTGCTTCATCCGCAGTTTGACCCGACCTACCTTGCAAAGGCTGCCCCGATTGCTACCGGCCTTCCGGCATCTCCGGGAGCTGCATGCGGCCAGATCGTCTTCACTGCTGAGGATGCAAAGGCATGGAAGAGCAGAGGCAAGAAGGTTGTCCTTGTCAGACTTGAGACTTCACCGGAGGATATCGAAGGCATGAAGAGTGCCCAGGGTATCATCACGGTCCGCGGCGGAATGACTTCCCACGCTGCAGTTGTCGCCCGCGGTATGGGTGCCTGCTGCGTATCCGGTGTCGCTGCAATCGATATGGACGAGGAGAAGAAGTGCTTTACCATCGATGGAAAAGTCTTCCGTGAAGGTGACTGGATCTCTGCGGATGGTTCCACCGGCCATATCTATGATGGTGTTATCCCGACTGTCCAGGCACAGATCGTCGGCGAGTTCGGCCGTATCATGGGCTGGGCTGACAAGTACAGAAGAATGAAGGTCCGTACGAATGCGGATACTCCGGCTGATGCAAAGCGTGCCCATGAGCTGGGCGCTGAGGGAATCGGACTTTGCAGAACGGAGCATATGTTCTTCGAGAAAGACCGTATCGAGGCGTTCCGTGAGATGATCTGCTCTGACACCGTTGAGGAAAGAGAGCAGGCTCTGGCTAAGATCCTTCCGGTACAGCAGAGCGATTTCGAGAAGCTGTACGAGGCTCTGGAGGGTGCGCCGGTAACGATTCGTTTCCTGGATCCGCCGCTGCATGAATTTGTTCCGACTGATCCGGCTGATATCAAGAGACTGGCTGATGCAAAGCACAAGAGTGTTGACGAGATCAAGTCCCTGATCAACTCTCTGCATGAGTTCAACCCGATGATGGGTCACCGTGGAGTCCGTCTGGATGTCACTTATCCGGAGATTTCCAAGATGCAGACACTTGCGGTTATCCGCGCTGCGATCGCAGTTCAGAAGAGACATCCGGACTGGACCGTCCAGCCTGAGATCATGATCCCGCTTGTCGGTGATAACAAGGAGTTCATGTACGTCAAGAAGATCGTCGTCAAGACTGCTGATGAGGAGATCGCAAAGTCCGGTGTCGACATGAAGTATGAAGTCGGAACCATGATCGAGATCCCGCGTGCGGCCCTGACCGCTGATGAGATCGCCAAGGATGCTGACTTCTTCTGCTTCGGAACGAACGATCTGACCCAGATGACCTACGGCTTCTCACGTGATGATGCGGGCAAGTTCCTGCAGGCATATTATGATGCGAAGATCTTCGAGAACGATCCGTTCGCAAAGCTTGACCAGAATGGTGTCGGCAAGCTGATGGAGATGGCTCTGGAGCTTGGCAAGGATGTCAACCCGTCCCTTCACTGCGGTATCTGCGGCGAGCACGGCGGAGATCCGGCTTCCATCGAGTTCTGCAATAAGATCGGACTCGACTATGTTTCCTGCTCACCGTTCCGTGTGCCGATCGCAAGACTGGCTGCCGCCCAGGCTTCCATCAAGGCTGAGCGGGCTTGATCAGAGACTCCGCATAGGTCCCGTCTTTTTGCTCCGCAGATGTGCGGCAGCCGGGGCTAATGACAGGATGGCTGGTTAAAGAAAGAGAAAACCCCTTCTGCAGCTTCTTTGCAAATGAAGCGGCTGCAGGAGGGGTATTTTTATATATCCCGGGAGGTTTCGTGGTAGAATAAACTGAAAGGAGCAAAGCTTAGTTCGGATGCTTTTTCTTTCCGAGACGCAGAGAATCATTTCCGCCAGAGGCGGAAGTGCAACTTTTTTATGAGGGGATATCTATTATGAAATTGCTGATTGCTTCTGACATCCATGGATCGGCTTATTACTGCAGGAAGCTGCTTGAGGCGGGCGCGCGCGAGGAGGCGCCGCGGATGCTGCTGCTCGGCGATGTGCTTTACCATGGGCCGCGGAATGACCTGCCGAAGGAGTATGCGCCGAAGGAGGTCATCGCGATGCTGAATCCACTGAAGGACATGATCTACTGCGTGCGCGGGAACTGCGAGGCGGAGGTCGACCAGATGGTGCTGGAGTTTCCGGTGCTGGCGGACTATTGCCTGCTGCCGGTGGGTGAGCAGATGATCTATGCGACGCACGGGCATATTTACAATGAGAACAATCTGCCGCCGATGAAAGACGGCGACATCCTGCTGCACGGACACACGCATGTGCCGAGGGCGGATATTATAGGGAACCACTGGATCCTGAATCCGGGATCGGTCGCGATCCCGAAGGGCGGAAGCAAGCCAGGGTACGCAACGCTGGAAGACGGCGTGTTTACGCTGAAGACAATCGAGGGTGAGGCTTATAAAGAGGTGGACCTGACCACTATCATGGAATAATTGTCAGAAAACTGGCCAAATTGTGCGTAAATTGTATAGAATTGTTTGGTGCCTGGCACCTGACAATTCGCTGATAATCCGGGCAATTGTCAGACATTTCGGAGGCGGATATGAAGCTGGACAAGAGGGATATCATTGTGATCGGAATCGCGGGCGGTACCGGGTCCGGGAAGACGACGATCACGCGAAAGCTGGTGGAGCGGTTCGGGAGTGATGTCACGGTGCTCTACCATGACAACTACTATAAGGCGATGCATGATCTGAGCTATGATCAGAGGGTCAGGCTGAACTATGATCATCCGGATGCCTTTGATACGGAGCTGATGATCCACGATCTGAGGGCCCTCAAGAATGGGGAGACCATTGAGAGTCCGGTCTATGACTATACGATCTATGACCGGTCGGAGCAGACGCTCATCGTGCGGCCGACAAGGGTCATTATTGTTGAGGGGATTTTGATCTTCCATTCGAAGGAGCTGCGTGACCTCATGGATATCAAGCTCTACGTGGACGCGGATGCAGATGTGAGGATTCTCCGGAGAATCATGCGTGATGTCAAGGACAGGGGAAGGACGCTCGATTCGGTCATCAACCAGTACCTGGGTACCGTAAAGCCCATGCATGAAGCATTTGTGGAACCGTCGAAGCGCTATGCGGATGTGATCATTCCGGAGGGCGGCAAAAACCAGGTTGCGCTTGATATGGTGATGAACCGTGTGCAGTTCCATCTCGAGGGGCGGGACCGCTGACATGTTCAGACGGGAAATGAGAAAAGGCTATCGTATGGCTTTTGTTCATGATATAATAATAACGATTTAGTTCGCTTTGCATAATATCAGGATGAAAGTCCGGAAAGGCGTGATGGTTATGGGAAAGACACTTTTTTACCGCTGCATGGGCTGCGGCAATTTTGTGATGTTTGTCGATGAGAAGACCATGTGCACTCCGAAGTGCTGTGGTGAGCCGATGACGCTGCTTGAGCCGAATACGACGGATGCGGCGACGGAGAAACATGTGCCTGTTGTGACAATTGAGGGCAATAAGGTCTCTGTTCAGGTTGGTTCGGTCATCCATCCGATGGGAGAGAAGCACTACATCCAGTTCATTTACCTTGAGACCGAGAAAGGCGGACACATTCGCTATCTGACTCCGGAGGACGAGCCGAAGGCTGAGTTCCTTGCCGCTGAGGGGGATAAGCCGGTGTCTGTATATGAGTACTGCAACCTGCATGGCCTGTGGGAGAAGAGTCTTGCTGAGCCGGGGAAGGAGCCGGCGAAGGTTCTTGTTTCCTACTTCACGACCGGCGGTGTGACCAGGGATGCTGCGGAGAAGATTGCTGAGGCGGCCGGGGGTGATCTGTTCGAGATCGTTCCTGAGGTACCTTATACGGATGCTGATCTTGACTGGACTGACAGAAGCGCCCGCTCTAACCACGAGATGCATGACGTAAATTCCCGTCCGGCGATCGCTAAGAAGCTTGAGAACCCGGATCAGTATGATGTGATTTTTGTCGGATTCCCGATCTGGTGGGGGATTACTCCGAAGATTGTCTATACATTCCTTGACAGCCTGGATCTGACCGGTAAAACGGTTGTTCCGTTCTGCACTTCCGGCGGAACGAAGGCGGCCGGTGTGGATAAGGACTTCCCGAAGAATGTCAGGGGAGCGGCGAAGATTCTTCCGGCTCTGCTTTTGAACGGCAAGCCTTCTGAGGAGGAAGTTGCCGGGTGCATTAAGGGACTTGAACTGTAAATGGTGGCTTTGCGATGAACCATCTGATAGGTGCCAGGCATAGGAATGCCTGGCACCTATTGTGTAGGGAATATGGGGTTTGGTCTATGGCATATCATGAGGGAAATCATAACAGAGACAATAGGGACTATAGGGACTATAGGAACTATGGGGATTACCGGAAGAAGACCAGGATGATGAGATGGCTTCCTGTCGTTTTGCTTCTCGTTGTGCTGCTGGCATTCCGGGACAAGGCACCGGAGATCGAGAGTGATCAGGCTCCTGTGCAGATTCAGCAGACGCAGGAAGAAAGTTCGGTCCGGACTGATGGACAAACGAGCCTGAAAAAGGAAAAGGAGAGTAACATTTCCGAGAGCTGGACCGGCGACGACAAAGATGGCGTCGCGGAGTATCTGGCGAGTTTTCAGGAGCTGCCGTCGAATTTTATGACGAAAAAGGAAGCCCGGAAGAAGGGGTGGGATGGCGGCGCGCTGCATCTTGTCGTGCCGGGGATGTGCATCGGCGGCGATGTCTATGGGAACTACGAGGGAAATCTGCCGGAGAAACTTGATTATCATGAGTGCGATATCGATACGCTGAAGAGTGACTCGAGAGGGGCGAAGAGGCTTGTGTTCTCAATCGAGGAGGGTGATGTCGATATCTGGTATACGGCGGATCATTATGAGAGTTTTGAGCTGATTTATGGGGATGGGGAGTAAGTTACGAGGACGGAGAGTATGTCTGCAAACTGCAGAGAGACGGGCAATGTGGAAGGGGATCAAGGCGGCAAGATGGGAAAGGTGACATGGCTGGAGACGGAGAGGCTTCAGAGCCGGGATGAGCTTCGGGATTATATGAATGACGTATTTGGGATCCCGTCCTCGGATGCGGGGAATCTGGATGCCATCGCGGATGACTTGTCAGAGATCAGCGAAGAGGTGATTGTGAAGGTAGGGCGTGAGGAGCTTCGCAAGATGTGTGACAGCGGTGACAGCGACTTGCCGTATCGGGTGCTTCGGGTCCTGAGCGCTGCGGCAGACGAGAATCCGCATCTACACTTCCTAATTGTCTGATAATTGCCAAATTATTGCGCAAATATTCTGGTGCCAGGCACCGGACAATTTGATGAAATTATCTGAATATTTCGGGTGCTTTCCAATCGGAACAGAGCAATATATGGAGAGAAAATACAATATTTGGCAGGTATATGCTGCACAAAAAGGGCAGATGCCATCAAAGACATCTGCTCTTATATTATTTTGCAAAGAATTATAGCTTGAATTGTCAGATAATAATAAGAATTGTCAAGTGCCTGGCACCAGTCAATTCACCGGCACCAGTCAATTCCCCAGGCAATCCTCCTGGGTGAAGTGCATGCCGGATGCTGTGCGGAATGTCAGTGGGCTTTCTTCCGGGATGGTGCCGGTTGCCTCGAGGTTCAGCATGCCGCGGAAGAACGTGCAGTGGATGCGGACGGAGGCTGTTGTCTCGATGTTGCGGGCGTCGATCTCGAACGTGGAGGGGCTGAGGAAGGTACCGGTTGCCGCGACGGTGGCGGTGGTCAGCCTGCTCAGCCGCATATTGCCGTCGGTGCCGACGACCAGGGTCTCAGTGACGGCAGTCGCAGGATCATCGTCATGGCAGATGAGATGTTCATTTCCCTTCGGGATGGTGCGGCCGGCCGGGCTGAAGGGGTCGTAGGTGAATTCCGGAGCGGGTGCAGCCTCGGGCTCCTTGTTCAGCTCGAACTCCAGCCGGACCTGTCCGTCTTCAAAGTGCCAGGTCACGGCTTTTGTGGAGAGGCCGTCTTTCTCATAGTAGCCGGGGCCGCTTACGAAGTCCTGAATCGATGGGTCGCCGCGGAAATCTGCCTTGAAACGGATCTCTCCGTAGGTCTCCTCGAGAAGCGGAGCGCGGATGCCCCAAAGCTCCGGGCACCGCCAGTCTTTCAGGTATTCTTCAAGCGCCTTCTGGTCAGAGGCCGCCTCCGGCCCGGAAACCTTCATCGGAACGGCATTGCAGACGACCTTCTCCATGTCCGCTGCAGTCTTGATCTCAAGGTCGGACATAGCTGTCCGCTCCGCGTCGCCGGTCATCCCGCCGACCAGTGTCCGAAGCACGATATTGACCTCGGCCTCCGTGTTGAGCGCGGCGGAAGTCAGGCAGACAACCGCATTTTTCTTCGGAATGACGATACCGAACTGACCGAATGCGCCGTCCGCTCTCCAGGTTCCCGGCATGGTGCACTGCCAGTTCTGGAAGCCGTAGCCGCACAGCCAGTTGGACTTGATATGTCCATTGTTATAGAAAGGATTGTTGGTCTCGACCTGTCTGGCCGACATCTGCGCGATCCATTCGTGGTTAAGCAGCCGCTTTCCCTGCCAGATGCCATCCTGCTCGAGGAACCACATAAACTTCGCCATGTCATCCGTCGTCAGCTTAAAGCCCCAGCCGCCGCCCTGCACGGTGGAAGTGAAGTCGTCGCCCATATTCCGGGAGGCGCATACCGCGTCCGTGATCCCGAGCGGGTCGAAGAGTCTGGGTTTCAGAAATGTCACAAGCCTCTGCCCCGTCTTCTTCTGGATGATGGCAGACAGGACGTCACTTCCCCAGGTGTTGTACTGGAAGACTAAGCCGGGAGTGTATAAAAAAGGATGGGCAAGGAAGGCCCGGATCCAGTTGCCATGGTAGCGATCCGCTTCCCAGATATTCATTTCCCTCTCATGCCCGCAGGACATCGTCAGCAGGCTTTTGATGTCGGCCCTCCCCAGATTCTCATTGATGGAAGGTGGACAGTACTCCGGGAAGATGTCGACAAGCTTGTCATTGAGGGACAGGATCCCCTCCTGGACAGCAAAGCCGATCGCAACTGCGGTCAGAGTCTTTGAGAAGGAATACATCGGGTGAAGGGTTTCCTTCCTGTAGGGAGCCGCCCAGCCCTCGCCGGCGACGACGCTGTCGCGGACGATCATGAAACTGTGAAGTTCGATGCCGTACGCCTTCATTTCCTTCAGAAACCTGAGGATGGAAGCGGAAGAGATGCCGGCTTCCTCAGGGAGAACACGATTGAATTCAAACATAGATAAGCCTCCATATAGAATCGGCGGTGGAAAGCAGATGCAGGGCGCCGCCATGGGTGAAGAGGATCCGGGTGCCGGGCCTCTGGGTGGGAATCCGGGTGCCAGGTACCTGAATAGGAATCCGGGTGCCAGGTACCTGGAATCCGGGTGCCAGGTACCTGAATGATGTTTCCATTATACCTTCTGAATGGTATACTGTGTAGGCTGCTGCAAAAATCAGGCTTCTGCTTTTCGTTATGCCGGGCTTTGCGATTGCAGCTTTGTAGAGGGTTTTGCACAGAACTGGTATAATGATGACGCAAGTGCTTAAAAGGCACTTTTCGCACACGCCTCATGTTAATGACTTCCGTGTAATTATCAAAGAAAGAGAACAAGATCCATGAGTAATAGAGAGAAAACCGCCCTTCCCGAGGATATTCTCCTCAAGATCGAGAAGCCGGAGCGCTACCTCGGCAACGAGCTGAACACAGTCAGAAAAGACAAGTCGAAGGTGGACATCCGGTTCGCCATGGCCTTTCCGGACGTCTACGAGATCGGCATGTCCCATCTGGGGATCCAGATCCTCTACTCCATGTTCAACCGCCGCGGGGACACCTGGTGCGAGCGTGTCTACTCGCCCTGGGCCGACCTTGACAGAATCATGCGGGAGAAGCATATTCCGCTCTTTGCGCTCGAGTCCCAGGACCCGGTCAGGGAGTTCGACTTCCTCGGAATCACGCTCCAGTACGAGCTTTGCTATACAAATGTTCTTCAGCTTCTGGATCTTTCCGGCCTGCCGCTTCACGCTGCGGACCGTCTGAAGAAGAACGCGGAAAGGGTGCCCGGCACCGGCATGACCGCAGATGCGGAGCAGGCATCCGGCGAAGACGCGCTTTTAGGCGAGCTTCCGATCGTCATCGGAGGCGGCCCCTGCGCCTACAACCCGGAGCCAATCGCAGACTTCTTCGACATGTTCTACATAGGGGAAGGCGAGACGGTCTATGACCAGCTGCTCGACCTCTACATAGAGTGCAAAAAAGCCGGCACGACCCGCAAGGAATTTCTGCTGAAGGCGGCAGGAATCGAGGGCATCTATGTGCCCATGTTCTATTCGCCGGCCTATCAAAAGGACGGAACGCTCCGGTCTTTCGGACCGGACCCGCAGTATCCGGAACTCCCGAAGCGGATCCGGAAGCAGGCGGTCAAAGACTTTTCGACCGCCCCGTATATCGACAGACCCCTGGTTCCTTATATGCGGGTCACCCAGGACAGGGTCGTCCTTGAAATCATGAGAGGCTGCATCAGGGGATGCCGCTTCTGCCAGGCGGGCATGATCTACCGCCCGAACCGCGTCAAGAATGTCGAAGTCCTGAAAAAGCAGGCAGAGCATCTTCTCAAAGTTTCCGGCCAGGATGAGATCACCCTGTCCAGCTTGTCCTCCAGCGACTATCCATGCCTTCAGGAACTGGTCACCTACCTGATCGATGAGTTCGGGAAGAAGCAGGTCAACATCGCGCTTCCGTCCCTCCGGATCGATGCGTTCAGCCTGGACGTCATGAGTAAAGTCCAGGACGTCAACAAGAGTTCCCTGACCTTCGCACCGGAGGCGGGTTCCCAGAGGCTTCGCGATGTCATCAACAAGGGCCTGACCGAGGAAGATATCCTTCACGGCGCAGGGGAGGCTTTCCGGGGCGGCTGGAACAAGGTCAAGCTCTACTTCATGCTCGGCCAGCCGACCGAGAATGAGGAGGACCGCAAGGATATCGCCCATCTGGCGCAGAAGATCGCCGATGAATATTACGAGATTCCCAAGGAGAAGCGCAATGGAAAATGCATGATCACCATCTCGACTTCTTTCTTTGTCCCGAAGCCGTTCACGCCGTTCCAGTGGGCGGTGATGTACGATCCGGAGGACTATCTGGACTTCGCCGCGACCGTCAGCCGCGAGGTCCGGGAGATGAAGAACAGCCGCTCCATCCGCTACAACTGGCATGAGGCTTATGTCACAGTCCTTGAGGGGCTGTTTGCCCGGGGCGACAGAAGGGTTGCAAAGACGATCGAGTCGGCCTATCGGCATGGCGCGATCTTTGATGCCTGGACGGAGTACTGGGATTGGAACAAATGGCTGTCCGCTATGTCTGAGACCGGCCTGGACCTGGCTTTCTATACAAAGCGGCAGAGGGCCGAGGATGAACTGCTTCCGTGGGATTTCATTGACTGCGGCGTGACGAAAAAATTCCTGCTTGATGAGTGGCACAGGGCAACGATCGACGGTACCGTGACCCCGAACTGCAAGGAAAACTGCAACGCCTGCGGAGCCATGAAGTATGGCTGTGGCATCTGCTACGATCTCGTGGACGGGGAGAAAGTCCCGAGGAAGAACCACTACAGAGAGTGGGCAGAAAAGCAAGCCGTGGTCAATGCTGAAAAGAAGGCGAAATTCGAAGCGGAGAAAGCAGCCAGAATCGCTGCCCAGGAGGCGGCAAGGGAAGCTGCCCGGGCAGCGGCAGAAGCTGCAAAGGCTGCAGAAGGAGAGGAGGGTCTGTCATGAGGATGCGGATCAAGTACAGCAAACAGGGCCTCATGAAGTACATCGGCCATCTCGACATGATGAGGTCCATGCAGAAGCTTCTCCGCAGGACGGAAGTAGATGTTACGTTCTCGGAAGGCTACAGCCCTCATATGATCATGTCCTATGCATTCCCGCTCGGAGTCGGCATGACCAGCGACTCGGAATATGTCGATGTGGACCTGAACAAAAGCTATCGCAGCAGAGACCTGGTCCGGATGTTAAATGAAGCGGCCCCGGCAGGTATTCATTTCCTTGATGCAAGGGAGGTACCGACAGGCAAAGGCAATAAGGGCATGACCCAGGTCGCAAGGGCGGATTATACCCTTCAGTTCCGGCAGGGCCATGAGTGGCCGGAGAGCTGGAAGAAGGATTTCAAGAGATTTTTGTCTCAGCCGGAGATCATGGCGGTCAAGAAAGGCAAAAAGACGGAGAAGGAGATCAATCTTGCTCCCCTGATCTATCAGGCAGCGGTCTGTCCGGAGCCGCATACGGTCGAAGGGATCGCGGACTTTCAGGCTGAAAGTTCCGGCTATCTTCCGGGCGGGATCAGAGAAGCCTTCGACAACGTCAGACAGGGCGACATCTTCCTGGCACTTTCAGCCGGAATGGCATCCAACATCCGCCCGGAGCTGGTCATGGAGACGTTCGCAAAACAGTACGGCTACGAGGCAGAGGAGTTCCTTTTCCATATCAACAGAGACGAAGTCTTCGCTGATCCATTTTCCGGAGATGAGAGCGGAAAGCACAACTTTGTACCGCTGATCGGGATGGGAAAGACCGTTGAGTAAGGGCTGCCTGGCGGATCGACCGCATGGTGCCGGAAAGGAGGACAGCCGTGAAATATTTGATCGAGAAATACCAGAATAAGGTCCTGTCCTGCCTTCTGGGAGAAGACGGCCGGGCGGTTGAATTTCATGCGGACAAGCCTCAGGACGGGCTGAAGCTGGGCGATATTGTGATCGGGCGCGTGGAGAAGGTTGCAGAGAATGTCGGCGCCTGCTTCGTCGAAGTGGCAAAGGGGGTCAAGGGATACCTGCCCTTCGATGAGATGCAGGACCCTGCCTATACCCGGAAGGGGCCCTCGAAAAGAGTCCAGCAGGGCGACGAGCTTCTTGTGCAGGTGAGCAGGGAGGCCTATGGCGTCAAGGGGATGTCCCTGACATGCAGACTTTCGCTGAACGGCCGCTATCTGGTTCTTGAAAAGTGCGGGACGGGGCTTGGCATCTCGAAGAAGATCGGAGAGGAGCGCAGGAAGTACCTGAAGGAAAATCTGTTTGACGACGCTGTCTTTGACAGGCTGGACCAGATGCTCAATCGCTGCGGGATCGTCGTGAGGACGAACGCGGAATCTGCCCCGGACGACCGGGTCCTGCGGGAACTTGATGAACTTGCCTCTGCCATGCAGCATATTCTTCTGACGGCGCCATACCGGCCTATGTACACCGTCATGTTCCGCCAGCCGGACCGCTGGCTCAAGCGGCTCGATTCCCTGAGGGAGGACAGAATCGAACAGATCCTGACCGATGACCGGGAGCTTTTCGATGCGCTGAATGCGTATCTTCCGCCTGATATGGAGGAGAAGCTCCGGTTTTACCAGGATGACATGATCTCCATGCACAATGTCTTCTCGCTGACGCGGGAGCTTGGATCGGCGCTGACAAAGAAAGTCAACATGAAGTCCGGCGCCAATCTGGTTATCGAGCAGACGGAAGCGCTCGTCTCGATCGACGTGAACAGCGCCCATTCCGTCAAAGTCAGGGACAAGGAAAAGGCGACCCTGAAGGTCAATCTGGAAGCGGCGTCAGAGGTAGCCCGCCAGATCCGTCTCCGCAATCTCTCCGGCATGATCCTGGTTGACTTCATCAACATGGATGATGAGGAAGATTACGGCGTCCTTATGCAAAAGCTGCGGATGGCGACCGCTTCCGATCCTATGCGCGTGAAGGTCGTCGACCGGACTGCCCTCGGTCTCGTGGAAATGACAAGGCGCAAGGTTGAGGTCCCGCTTTCCTTTGCGATGCGGGACAGTTCGGATAAGATTTTCTAAGATTTTCATTTGACAAAATATCGCTTGACAGGAGACGCGCCGGGTGGCTATAATACCATTCGTATGCCGCACGAAGAGGCATAAGTGCGCTCATATTGTGTGAGCGACGCCGAATTCGGCGAGTTTTGAGAAAGGGGAGGTGCCCTGAATGTACGCAATTATTGCAACTGGCGGAAAGCAGTACAAGGTTTCCGAAGGCGAAGAGGTCAGAGTCGAGAAGCTCGGAGCTGCTGATGGCGAGACGGTTACGTTTGACCAGGTTCTTGCTGTAAGCACGGATGACGGACTTAAGGCTGGCGCTGATGTCGAAAGCGCAACTGTCACAGCTTCTGTTGTAAAGACTGCAAGAGCAAAGAAGGTTCTTGTCGGTAAGTACAAGAGAAAGACCGGCTATCACAAGAAGAACGGTCACAGACAGTATTTTACTCAGGTTAAGATCGAGAAGATCAACGCTTAATCGGTCGGCTTTATTGATTTCGTGATGTAGATCTTCGGTAGTTGAGGTATTTATTGTGATCAACGTGACCATCTACAGATCGGGAGATTTGGTCCTTGGATTCGAGTCGAAAGGACATGCCGGGGCAGGCCAGTACGGTTATGATATCGTATGCAGCGCGGTCTCTGTGTTGACGATCAACACGGCGAATGCGATAGAAAGTCTGACGGAGGCACATTTTACGGAAGACGAGGATCCGGAAGGCGGTTACCTGAAAGTGATGCTCAGCGATGGGGAAGACCATGATGCACAGGTCCTGATGAGGGCTCTGGAGCTTGGGATGAGCCAGATGGCTGAGAATTATCCGGAGTATATCCGGGTACGATACCGAGAAGTGAGGCTTAGCTGATCTTTTCATTCCGGGAGGTGAATTTAAGATGCTGAACATGAACCTTCAGTTCTTCGCTCATAAGAAGGGAGTCGGTTCTACAAAGAACGGACGTGACTCTGAGTCCAAGAGACTTGGTGCGAAGAGAGCAGACGGACAGTTCGTCAAGGCTGGAAATATCCTTTACAGACAGCGCGGAACCCATATTCATCCGGGCGAGAACGTTGGAATCGGCAAGGATGATACGCTTTATGCAAAGGCAGACGGCGTTGTCAGGTTCTCAAGACTTGGCAAGTTCAGAAAGCAGGTTTCGATCGTTGCTGCTGAGGAGAAGGCTGAGGCTTGAGCTTAGCTCTTGCATTGCCGGATATTTCGAGCAGATCAGGATATTGAAACTGATTTTCCGGAAGGGGTTGCGGACGCAATCCCTTCTTTTTTCTCTGTCAGGGGCTTGTCTTTTGGCAGTTTATCAAAGGAGAAACACTTATGTTTGCAGACAGAGCAAAGATCGTGATCCGCTCCGGAAAGGGCGGCGACGGCCATGTGAGTTTCCGGCGTGAGAAGTTTGTTGCTGCCGGCGGTCCGGATGGCGGTGACGGCGGAAAGGGCGGCGACGTTATTTTTGAGGTCGATGATGGGATGAACACCCTGATCAACTATCGCCACCGCAGAAAGTTCTCTGCGACCGACGGGGAGCAGGGCGGCAAGAAGCGCTGCCACGGCAAGGATGGGCAGGATCTTGTTCTGAAGGTCCCGGCAGGTACGGTCGTGAGGCTGGCGGAGACGGATGAGGTCATCGCGGATATGTCCGGGGACAACCGCAGGCAGATCGTCCTGAAGGGTGGCCGCGGCGGCAACGGCAATATGCATTATGCGACTTCGACTATGCAGGCACCGGAGTATGCGCAGCCGGGGCAGGAAGCGAGAGAGCTGGAAGTAAAGCTTGAACTGAAGACGATTGCCGATGTGGGACTGATCGGGTATCCGAATGTCGGGAAGTCGACTCTGCTTTCCCATATCTCGAATGCAAGACCGAAGATTGCCAATTATCACTTTACGACCCTGCAGCCGGAGCTTGGGGTTGTGGACCTGGGTGACGGAAAGGGATTTGTCGCTGCCGATATCCCGGGGCTGATCGAGGGTGCCAGCGAAGGCGCGGGACTGGGACATGAGTTTCTCCGGCATATTGACCGCTGCAAGGTGCTGATCCATGTGGTGGATGCGGCTTCCACGGAAGGAAGGGACCCGGTCGAGGATGTCTATCAGATCGATAAGGAGCTTGCTGCTTATGACTTTGCACTTGGCGAAAAGCCACAGGTCATCGCGGCAAACAAGACGGATTCGGTCATCCGGCCGGAAGACGGCAAAAATCCGGACGGGACGGACTGGGTCGACCCTGTGCAGAGGCTGAAGGATGAATTCGGGCCTAAGGGAATCGAGGTATTCCCGGTCTCTGCAGTGACCGGGACCGGACTGAAAGATCTTCTTTTCTATGTCGCGGGTATGCTGGAGAAAGTCCCAAAGGGAACAACGGTATACCAGCAGGAATACTTCCCGGAGGAGCATCTGCAGGACAACAACCTGTCCTACCAGTGCTGGGTCGATCCGAAGGATCCGCATCTCTTCCATGTGGAAGGGCCGAAGGTCGACAAGATGCTCGGATATACCAACCTCGATTCGGAGAAGGGATTCCGCTTCTTCCAGAACTTCCTGAAAGATACCGGTATCCTGAAAGAACTCGAGAAGCTTGGAATCGCAGACGGAGATACCGTCAAGCTGTATGAGCTGAGCTTCGAATACTACAAGTAATTGCTGCCGGTCAAATTGTCAGAATTGTGTCTGAATTGTATGGAATTGTCTGGTGCCTGGCACCAGACAATTCGGACATAATTCATGGAATAGTCTGACAATTTAACGGAAAAGCCCCGGGTACCCGGATCTGGCATCCATTTGCGATGGATGCCGGGACGGGTGCCCGGGGCACTTTTATTCGATCAGCGTCAGCTCTGATATGTCCGGGTGGGCCACCATGCTGTAGTTGGTGTAGTAGACCACGAAGCCTGGCTTTGCGCCGCCGGGTTTTCTGACTTCTTTCTTCCGGACGTAGTCGATCTCGACTTTGTCGGCGCCGCGGCCCTGGGAGTAGTAGGCGGCTGCATTGGCGGCGAGTTCGAAGATGTGGTCCGGGAGCTGTTCCTGGCCGCGGCTTTTCACGATGACGTGGGAGCCCGGAATCTTCTTGCTGTGGAACCACCAGTCGCCGCCGGAGGCGAACTTAAAGGTGAGTTCATCGTTCTGGATGTTGTTCTTGCCGATGTAGATGTCATAGCCGTCTTTCGTCTGATAGTGATAGGGATGGGACTTCTCCAGGCGGGCGGCCCCTTTCTTTTTGCCCGGCGCCGTCTTTTTCTTCACGTAGTCCGACTTCTCGAGCTCCTCGCGGATCTGGGCCAGGTCCGCCTCGGATTCCGCATGGTCGAGGAAGGTCGCGATTGCCTGAAGCTGCACAACTTCGGCCCGGGTCTGGGCGGTCTGCTCCTCAAGTGCCTCCGCTGTGCGCTTCTGCTTATTGTACTTGGCGAAGAAGCGCTGTGCATTCTCGCTGGCAGTCATGTTTTTGTCGAGCGGGATCCGGATCTCCTTGTCGTCGTCGTAATAGTTCGGGACGGTGACAGACTCGGCTCCCGGCTTTGCGGAGTAGCCATAGGTGTTCAGAAGCTCCCCGTAGACTCTGTATTTTTCCCTCTTTTCGGTATCTTTCAGCTGTTTTTCCTGAAGCTGAAGCTTCTTTGCCTCCCGGTCGAGGACCGTCGTGACGACGTGCCGCAGGTCCGAGGACTTCTGGCGGATCCTGGTGACGGCATTCTTCTCAGAGTAGTAAGTTTCCAGGAGTGCAGATACCGACCCGAATTTCTTTGAAGTATAGTCGTCATACATCGTCAGGGGGACAGAGGAAAACTCGACAGGGTCCCCTTCCTCATCGTAAATGATCTGCGGCTCGAACCTGGCTTCTTTTACGTCACACATGAGTTCGTTGAAGATACGGTAAATATGCAGCCGGGCCGCTTCCGGAATCTCCCGGGCACTCTGGTCTGATTCAAGGGAAGCTCTGTGGCACAGCTCCTCGGCGATGACCGGGCTGATTCCTGTGTACGAAAGATAGAGCGCCCTGGAGAGAGGAAGGGGACGCTGAAAGACATATTCCTGAAACTCAGACAGGCAAGTATGAAGAGGGTTTTTCTTATGCTGGGTGTCAGGAATGAAGTACCTGCGGCCGGGAAGCACCTCGCGGACGGATGAAGTCGATGACGGGATATGCTTGATCGAGTCGAGGATATTCTGATCTTCATCGGTGAAGATCAGGTTGGAATACTTGCCCATGAGCTCCAGAATCAGATTCTTTCTGCGCAGGTCCCCGAGCTCGTCGTAGTGCTCGATCTCGAAGACAACGATGCGCTCGAGGGATGGCTGGGTCACGGAAAGGATGTGCCCGGAGCCGATGTGCTTCCGGAGAAGCATGCAGAAATTCGGCGCGGTCATGGGACTCACCTTGTTCTTGTCAGTCATATATAGAAGCGGAAGGGAGGCGGAAGCAGAGAGGACAACCCTGCGCAGACCGCCTTTCGTCTTCACGGTCAGCATGATCTCATCCGGCTCAGGCTGTCCGATTTTGGAAATGTGCCCATCCTGAAGCGCCTCGTTCAGCTCAAAAGTGAGATTCGCGACTGTAATTCCGTCAAGTGCCATATGTTAAAACCTCCATGAATTAATGCCATTCTACCATGAAACAGCGATCCTTGCACATCACTCCATTGACTTTCAAAAGAAGAGTGCTTTATAATGATTTGATGTCTAAATAGAGGAAGGACAGATGCCATGATCAGAAGTATGACGGGGTTCGGGCGCGCGGAGGCTGCGAACGACCTTCTCAAATTTACGGTTGAAGTCAAGACCGTCAACCACAGATATCTGGACGCAAGCGTCAGGATGCCGAAGGAGTATGCGTATCTGGAGACTTCGGTCCGGTCTGAGCTGAAAAGGTACCTGGAACGCGGCAAAGTCGATGTCGCCATCACCTGCGAAGTGATCGGGGAAGCGGACTATGAGCTTTTGCTGAATGAACATCTCGCGCAGGAGTATGTCGATGCCTATGCAAGGCTTGAGCAGAAGTTCGGACTGAAGAATGACCTCACCGTTTCAAGGCTGGGAAGCCTGAACGGAATCCTGACCCTGACCGGGAACTCCATGAATGAGGAGGAAGTCTGGGCGGTCCTTCAGAAGGCTCTCGATGGAGCCCTGGAAGTTCTGGTGAAGAGCAGAACGGCGGAAGGCGAAAACCTCAGGAACGATCTTCTGGGAAAGCTGGATGAGATGGATTCCCTGGTCGGCAGGATCCAGGAGCGCTATCCTGAGATCATCGAGGAGTATAAAGAGCGGATCAATGCAAAGATTGCCGAGATCCTTTCAGATGACCAGGCCGACCAGAGCCGGATCGCAGCCGAGGTGGTCCTGTATGCCGATAAGCTTGCCACTGACGAAGAGACCGTGAGGCTCAGGAGTCACATTTCTTCTATGAGGAAGGAACTTACTAAGGGTGGGGACGTCGGACGGAAGCTCGACTTCATTGCCCAGGAGATGAACAGGGAGGCCAACACCATCCTGTCCAAGGCGAACGATCTCAAGACTGCAGATATCGGTATCAGCCTCAAGACGGATATTGAGAAGATCAGGGAGCAGGTTCAGAACATTGAATAATCAGTTCATCAATATCGGGTTCGGAAATCTTGTGAACATGGACAAGGTCATCGCGATCGTGGCGCCGGATGCGGCACCGGTCAAGAGGATGGTCCAGCAGGGCAAGGAGCAGCAGCGCGTCGTCGATGCGACAGCCGGCAGAAAGACCAAGGCGGTCCTCGTCTGCGAAGGTGAGAGGATCATCCTTTCTGCGCTTGGCCCGGATACGATCGGAAAGAGAGTTATGCAGACAGGAGAGAAAGAATGACCGGGAGAGGAAGTCTGATCGTTTTGTCCGGTTTTTCCGGAGTCGGCAAGGGAACAGTCCTGAAAAGGATGATGGAGAAGTATGATAACTATGCTTACTCTGTTTCTGCGACAACAAGAGCTCCCAGAGTGGGCGAAGTTGACGGAAAAGACTATTTCTTTCTGACGACTGAGAAGTTCGAGTCCATGATCAGGGAAGGTGCTTTTCTGGAGTATGCCCGCTATGTGGACAATTACTACGGGACTCCGCGGAAGTATGTGGAGGACAGGCTGGATGAAGGCAAGGATGTCATCCTCGAGATCGAGGTGAACGGAGCAATCAATATCCGTAAGATGGCGCCGGAAGCGGTGCTCATCTACATGCTTCCGCCAAGCGCGGATACGCTGAAGGAGCGGCTGACAGGCCGTGGGACCGAGAGGGCTGAGGTTGTCGCCGGAAGACTTGGAAAAGCTGCGGAAGAGGCAGAGAACATCGGCAGGTACGATTATGTGATCGTGAACGATGACGCAGATGCCTGCGCGGAAAGACTTCACAGCCTGATTCAGGCGCAGCACCTGAGAGTGAACCAGAACCTGGACTTTATCAAGGAGATTCAAAGCGGACTTGAGAAGTTCGAAGAAAAGTAAGAAGTTCCGGCTGCCGGAGGCGGCTTGAATGATAGATTAAAGAGAGACATTTACCATCTGAAAGGAGTCAGAATTTATGTTACATCCGTCCTACACGGAACTTATGGACCTGATCAATCAGGATAGTGATGAAGATACTCCGGTTATCAACAGCCGTTATTCTGTTGTTATGGCTGCAGCCAAGCGCGCGCGTCAGATCATCGACGGCAGGACCGGACTTTCGGAGGAGGAGACACATAAGCCGCTGTCTACCGCTGTAAAGGAGCTTTGGGACGGTGAGATCAAGATTATCCGCGAGGATTCCGACGGCGAGGACGAAGACGAGATCCGCAATGATGTAGACAAGGAGATCGAGGGACTTCTTCCGTCTGAGGAGGAGACTGCAACGCTGTACGCGGAGGAGCATCCGGGTGAGGAGATGCCTTCTTCTGATGAGGATGAGCAGTAATGGCGGATAAGCCGAAGATCCTGCTGATCTCTCTTGGCTGCGACAAGAACCGGGTCGACTCCGAGAAGATGCTGGGAGTCCTCCACTTAAGCGGGTTTGAGGCAACAGACGATGAGACGGAGGCGGATGTTATCATCATCAATTCCTGCTGCTTTATCAACGATGCAAAGCAGGAATCGATTGACACCATCCTTGAGATGGCAAGGCAGAAAGAGACCGGAAAGTGCAAGGCTCTGATTGTTGCAGGCTGCATGGCCCAGCGCTATGAGAAGGAGATCCGCGAGGACCTTCCGGAAGTGGACGCGTGCCTTGGGACGGGCGGGATCGACCAGATCGCGCAGGTCATCAAAGATGCGCTGGAAGGCAAAAAGGATACGGTGCTTCCGGACGTGAACACGCTTCCTCTGGAAGACGGGAAGAGAATCCTGACGACCGGAGGCCACTATGCCTACCTCAAGATCGCAGAGGGCTGCAACAAGCACTGCACTTACTGCGCGATCCCGATGGTGAGAGGGCGCTACCGCTCTGTCCCGAAGGAGAGTGTGCTCAAAGAAGCCAGAGATCTTGCGGAGATGGGCGTCAGGGAGCTTATCCTTGTTGCCGAGGAGACCACGCTGTACGGCACGGACCTTTACGGGAGAAAGTGCCTGCATGAGCTGATCCATGATCTGGCAGAGATTCCGGGGATCCGCTGGATCCGCCTGCTTTACTGCTACCCGGAGGAGATCTACGAAGACCTCATAGAGTGCATGAAGAAGGAGAAGAAGTTTGTCCACTACCTGGATCTTCCGATCCAGCATGCGGATGATGAGATCCTTCGCAGAATGGGACGCAGGACCTCGAATGCGGACCTTCGCAGGATCATCGGTCATCTCCGCGAGGAAGTGCCGGATATTATCCTTCGCACGACTCTGATCACAGGTTTTCCGGGAGAGACTCAGGAGCAGCATGAAGAGCTTTGCCGCTTCATCAATGAGATGGAGTTCAACCGGCTTGGCGTGTTCCCCTACTCTCAGGAGGAGGGAACCCCGGCAGCGGCCATGGACGGCCAGATCGATGAGGAGACCAGGCTCGACCGCCGTGATGAGCTCATGGAGCTTCAGCAGGAGATCTCCGCAGACCTTCTTCAGAAGACAGTCGGCCGTACGGTCGAGTGCATGATCGAGGGGCAGGCTGCAGGCGAAAATGTCTATGTTGCCAGAAGTTATGGGGATGCCCCGGATGTTGATGGGTACATCTTCATCAATACGGATGAGAATCTGATGACGGGCGACTTCTGCAAGGTAAAGATCACCGCCGCTTCAGATTATGACCTGACAGGAGAATTGTTATGAGTGAAAAAACCAGAAAGGAAAAGCCGGATAAGTCTCAGCAGCCGCTGATCGGCAGCTGGACTCCGAAAAAGAATTTCCCGAACCAGCTTACGATCATGAGAATGCTGCTGATTCCGGTATTTGTAGTGTTCATGCTGGCAGTAGGGGGCCGGGCCGGTGATATCATCGCCGTGATCATCTTCATCGTGGCATCGCTTACCGATACGGCAGACGGATATATTGCCAGAAGATACCATTACGTATCCGTATTCGGAAAATTCATGGACCCGCTGGCAGATAAGCTGCTTGTCTGCTCCGCACTGATCTGCCTGGTCGATATCGGACGGATCGAATCCTGGATCGTCATCGTGATCATCGCCCGTGAGTTCATCATCTCCGGGTTCCGCCTGATCGCAGTCGAGAAGGGCAAAGTCATCGCGGCAAACTACTGGGGCAAGTTCAAGACCGCATCCCAGATGGTCATGGTCATCCTGATGGTGGCGAATCTGGGTGGCTTCTTCAACACCCTCGCGCAGATCTTCAAATGGATCGCGCTTGCGCTGACCGTCGTCTCACTGGTTTCCTACCTGCTTCAGAACAAAGAAGTCCTGAAGGACAACGACTGATCGCAATCGTACGATATGGCACCTCCAGCCTGCCCGGAGGTGCTTTTTATATGCCTTACAGGACAATTTCAGGTGTCCCGGGGTCTCTTTTCACGGCGTGGCGGATATGGTAAAATGAGCCGAAGCTGGCTGTTGTGGTCAGCCTTTCAGTCAGAAGAGGAGGATCGATGGTATGGAGATGATTAGGATGAAGACACCGCTTGTCGAGATGGACGGTGATGAGATGACCAGGATTCTGTGGAAGATGATCAAGGAGGAGCTTCTCCTTCCGTTCATCGATCTCAGGACGGAGTACTATGATCTGGGCCTGGAAAACAGGGACAGGACCGATGACCAGGTGACGGTCGACGCGGCGAATGCAGCGCTGAAGTATGGTGTTGCGGTCAAGTGCGCGACAATCACCCCGAACGCTGCCCGCATGGACGAGTATCACCTGAAAAAGATGTACAGAAGCCCGAATGGCACCATCCGGGCGATCATGGACGGAACCGTTTTCCGAAGGCCGATCACTGTAAAAGGAATCGAGCCGAATGTAAGGACCTGGAAGAAGCCGATCACCATCGCCCGCCATGCCTATGGCGACGTCTATAAGAATGTCGAGATGATCATCCCGGGGCCGGGCAAGGCAGAACTTGTCTTCACCGATGAGAAGGGCCGCGAGACCAGACAACTCATTCATGAGTTCCAGGGACCCGGCGTCATCCAGGGCATGCACAACCTGGACAAGTCCATCACCAGCTTCGCGCACAGCTGTTTCTCCTATGCGCTCGATGCAAAAGAAGACCTCTGGTTCGCCTCCAAGGATACCATTTCCAAGCAGTACGACGGCCGCTTCAAGGAGATCTTCCAGACAGTCTATAAATGCGAATATCGCCAGAAGTTTGAGGACGCGGGTATCTCCTACTTTTACACATTGATCGATGACGCAGTCGCCCGCATCATGAAGAGCCAGGGAGGCATCATCTGGGCCTGCAAGAACTACGACGGAGACGTCATGAGCGATATGCTTTCCTCAGCCTTCGGTTCCCTGGCTATGATGACCTCTGTTCTGGTCAACCCGGACGGCAAGTATGAGTATGAAGCCGCTCACGGAACCGTCCAGAGGCACTATTACAAGTATCTGAAGGGAGAAGAGACATCAACCAATCCGGTTGCGACGATCTTCGCGTGGACCGGAGCGCTCAGAAAGCGCGGCCAGCTCGATGGAATCAAAGAGCTTCAGGACTTTGCAGACAGACTGGAGAAGGCTACCCTTTCCACCATCGAATCGGGAAAGATGACCGGAGATCTTGTCCGCATCACAACTCTGGAGAATCCGGAAAAGCTGAACACGGAAGACTTTATCAAAGCTATCCGGGCAACCTATGAAAGCCTTGCATAATACCCCGCAGGATACATACACAGATACGGTCAGACAGACATCTGCAAGGGAGGTTTGAATATGGAGTCCGATGATTACAGAAAAGCGCTGAAACTTGGAAAATCTGCTTACCGGAAGGCTCTTTCACGCGGTGAATATCCTTATCTGCCCGCCCTTGATTCCATTCTCAGCCAGGTGGAGCTGAAGACAGAAGAAAACCTCGGGCTTGTCAACATTCCTCTCGACCAGATCGTAGGAACGAAGACAGCCGGAAGGCAGAATTCATTTGCGAACAACTTTATGCCTCTGATGCCGGAATGGTCTGAATTCGCCCGCAAGTGGGATGGAGTCCTCCGGTACCATATGGACCAGGGAATCGGAGACCCGATCGTCGCCTACGAGTTCATGAACAAGTTCTACGTCCTCGAAGGCAACAAGAGGGTTTCGGTCCTCAAATACTTTGGGGTGGATTCCATCGAGGGATTCGTTACCAGGGAGATTCCTTACCCGTCGGACAGCCCGGAGAACAAGATCAATTACGAGTTCATGGACTTCTACAAGGACAGCCAGGTCAACTATATCTGGTTCACTCAGCCGGGATCTTTCCCCAAGCTGACACTTGCACTCGGAAAGAAGCCGGGAGACAAGTGGAGTGATGAAGACCGGGAGAACTTCAAGTCCCTGTACCTCGAGATCTCGGAACTTTTCAAGGCGAAAGGGGGAGAGAAGTTTAATATCACAGCGGGCGACGCCCTGCTGTTCTACCTGTCCCTCTACAGCTATGACGATATCCTGAAGAAGTCCCATGCGGAGAAAGTCAAGGATATGGCCCGGATCTTTACGGAATTCGGCGCCATGGGCGATAACAGTACCCAGGATTCCCTTGTCTACAAGCCGGAAGTTCCCTCGGGAGGCTCCGTACTGTCCAGGATCCTTCATCCGCTTGGAGGAAAGAAACTGAGGATCGCATTTATCCATGACAGAAGGATGAGCGAGTCCGGATGGACTTACGGACATGAACTTGGCCGCATGCATGTCCAGGATGTCTTCGGGGACAAGATCGAGACATCCTCTTTCTTCCTGCAGGATGATGAGAGAGACATCTATCAGCTGATCGATGACGTCATCCACAGCGGATACGACCTGATCTTCACGGCAAACCAGAAGTTTCTTGCAGCCAGCCTGAAAGCGGCTCTTGAGCATCCATTCGTGAAGATCATGAACTGCTCGGTCGGACAGCCGCATACCTCCATCCGGACCTACTATGGAAGGATGTTCGAGGCGAAGTATCTGGCAGGTATGATCGCCGGCGCCATGACTGAAAACAACAAGATCGCCTACCGGGCAAACTTCCCGATCTACGGTACGATATCGGAGATCAATGCATTTGCGCTCGGGGCAAGGATGACGAACCCGAGAGCACAGGTCTATCTTCACTGGGACAGTCTGTCAGACCGGGAACATCTGGATGACCTGCTCCTGCGGGAGGATATCAGCGTTGTCTCCGGCAATGATATGATCCGGCCTGGCCAGCCCGGTGTCAAGGAATATGGACTGTTCATAAAAAAAGACGGAAAGCTTGTCAACCTGGCAGCCCCGATCTGGAACTGGGGGCGCTTCTATGAGCGGATCATCAGTGACGTCCTTCAGGGAAGCTGGGACAGCTCTGAGGACGTGAAGAGCAAGGCTGCGGTCAACTACTGGTGGGGAATCTCATCCGGCATCATCGACCTTGTCCTTTCCGGCAACCTGCCTTTCGGAGTCCGCAAGATGGCAGAGGCTATGAAGCGGGAAATCCAGGGGGAAGAATGGCAGCTGAATCCTTTCGCAGGCAGACTGTTCCTGCAGGATGGCCGGACTGTCGGCAACGACATGGGTGCCCTTTCTGCAAAAGATGTCATCACGATGAACTACCTTCTTGAGGGAATTGTGGGTTTTATCCCTACCATCGACCAGGTGAACGATGAGACACGCCAGCGAATCGCCATGCAGGAGATCATCACCCCTCAGTCGGCTACAGCAGGAACTGCCAGCAAAAAAACGGTAAAGGTGGCGAAGCAGGTGACGGATACGCCTGCGGAAGCCGGTGAGAAGGCTGCGGAAGCAGCGGTCTCATCTGCAGAAAATCAAACAGAGAAGTAAATCGGATATCGATGTGGTGCAAACCCTGCCGGCAGCATGGCTTTTGCAAAAGAAGATGCCGGGGTTAGAAGAGAAGGTATATGAGGATCTTATTGGTCGCGGATGAACCGTGCAAATCCTACTGGGACTATTATGATGAGACAAAACTGAAGGACCTGGACCTGATTCTGTCCGCAGGCGATCTGCCGCCGGAATATCTGTCCTTTCTGGTTACATTTGCAAACTGCCCCTTATTATATATACACGGAAACCATGATGCCAAGTATCAGGTCAAGCCGCCGGACGGATGCATCTGCATCGATGACATGGTCTACGATTTCCATGGAGTGCGGATCCTGGGACTCGGCGGCTCCATGCGCTACAACAACGGCCCGTATCAGTTCACCGAACAGGAGATGCAGAAGAAGCTGAAAAAGTTCCGCCTGAAGCTCCAGATGAAGAAAGGGGTCGATATCGTGCTTACTCATGCCCCGGTCAGGGGCTTCGGCGACAGCGAGGACCTTCCCCACAGGGGCTTTGAGTGCTTCCATGACGTCATCCGGACCTACAGTCCGGACTATCTGGTCCACGGTCACGTCCACAAGTCCTACGTTCATGATTTCTCAAGGACGCGCCAGGTCGAACATACGACGGTGATCAATGCTTACGAGAAATATATCCTCGACTACGAAAAGAAATAAGGTGCCTTTATCTTGAACTCAGACCACAAAAACAGAAAACGTGTCTTCCGGCGGCCTGTGAGTCGTCCCGATCTCATATCTTCGTATTTCAGGAGGGATTGGAAGACCCTCCTGATCGTGACTGTGAGCGGGACGCTTTTTAATGCCGGCCAGTCACTTGTCGCCATCCGGCAGGGGCAGCTGGTCGATGCGATCGCTGCAAAGGAAGGAACTGTTTCAGACAGTGCCTTCGGCGCAAATGTTCTTCGCGCAGCATCCGTCTTTCTTCTTACTGTTCTGTGCGTACAGCTTCTCCGGCTTGCCAAGAGATATTATGTGCGGAGGTTTGCCAACCGGACGGATATCACCATGCGCATGATGGTCTTCAACCATATCATCCATGAAGACCGGGAGACTCTTGAAGGCGAGAACTCCGGGGACATCATGACGAAAGCGCTGGGCGATGTCGACCGGACGGTCGAAGGCATGAGAAAGGTGACGACGGAAGTGTTCGATACCGGAGTCCTTCTCGTGACCTACTATCTGACCATGCTTCGCTTCAGCGTCCGGTGTACGGTCCTGTCCTGCCTTCCGGTGCCGGTAGCGCTGGCTGCTTCCCATTTTCTGAGAGCTTTTGTCGAAAAGTACAATCGGAAAGCCAGAGAGCAGAGTGCGCTGTGTGCCCAGAAGAGCCTCGATGCGGTCAGAAATGGTATGCTTTACCGTGTCACAGGAACCGAGGGACGGCTGCGTGACGATTATGAACGGGAGATCACGGTGCTTGAGAAGGCGGAGACCGGGGCAGGGATCCTGGAGAATTCCATGCAGCCGGTCTATAACGCAATCTCGCTCTGCGGCTGCCTTGCGGCGATCTTCTACGGAGGACGACTGACTTTGTCAGGTGCGTGGACCGTCGGAGACTTTACAGCATATCTGACGATCTATCTGGCATCAGCCCTCAAAATAGCCAAAGTATCCAAACTCTTCAACACCTGCCAGAAGGCGAAAGTCTCCTTTAAGCGGGTGAAGCCCTACCTGACGGGCTGGACGCCGGACCCGGAAGAGGAAGTGGGAGAGAAGGATGGCTGGCGCGCGAAGGGCGGGCACCGGAATCTCGAGGATAATCTGACCGGAGGTGGTCAGAAGCGGATGGAGGACTCCGGCAAGGAAACCGGCCCGGCCTGGATCAAAGAGAACATGCCGGAGGGCCCGGCGGTGAAGAAGGCTTCGGAGGAGACGAGCCTCTCCCATGAGGAACTGACGGCATTGGGAGCGCTGCCTTTGGAGAAGAAGGATTCTGCGAAACAGAGCGGGTCTTTCAGCAGCAGGACACCGATCGCCCTTTTCGTGAGAGACGTCACGGTATCGCCGGACGGGAAAAAGACAATCACATCGCCTGTGTCATTTGCGGGAAAGCGCGGACAGATCATCGGCATCACCGGACCGGTCGGATCGGGCAAGAGCCTGCTTGGAATGGCGCTTGCAGGGATCGGACCGTTCAGGGGGACGATCCGCGTGATGGGTCATGAGACCGGGATCCTGTCGGAACGTGACAGGGCAGGATATCTCACCTACATGGGGCATGACCCGCAGCTTTTTTCGCTGTCCCTTGCGGACAATATCCTGCTGGGAAGGGAAAGAGATGAGAAGAGGCTGCAGGAAGTGCTTTCCGATGTCTGTCTGGATGTTGACATCCGGTCCATGCCGGACGGGGAGGATACCTTCATCGGATCGGGCGGCAGGGCACTGTCCGGCGGGCAGAGGGCAAGGGTCAGCTGCGCGAGGACTCTTTACGGCAGGACGCCGGTGATCATCCTCGATGATCCTTTTGCAAATGTGGACAAAGGCACGGAAGAGCAGATGATCCGGAACCTGAAGGAGAACTATCAGGACTCTCTTCTTGTGATCATATCGCATAGAATGAAGGTTTTCGAGACCGCTGACCTGGTGCTCATGATTGAGGAAAATGGGTTCGTGAGGATCGGGACCCACCGGAGTCTCATGAAGGAATCCAGGCGGTACCGGGAGACCTTTGAGGCGCAGGAAGGAGGCACGGACCATGAGTAAGCTGAGAAAGACATCGGCTGCCGGCCGGGAGATCTTTTCCGTCCTGAAAAAGCACCCCATCGACACGATCTTCCTGATTCTCTGCATGGCGGCGTCGGTCCTGTGTGCCCTGGTTCCGCCCCAGATTCTTCGGAAAGTGGTTGATGACAATCTGATTCCAAAGCAGGAAAAGGGACTGTTTCTTCTGGCGGTCCTCTATCTTCTGGTATCCGTCCTGGGACTGGCTGCCGAGTTCGGCAAAGGGTGGTTCCTGACGGTTTTAGGAGAGAAATATATCCACAAAGTCCGCTCGGACCTCATGGAGAAGATCGGCAGGATCTCTGTGTTCCGCCTTTCCCAGAAGAGCGACGGAGAAATCGCGGGACGCTTCGTGAACGACGTGGACAACGTCGGCTCCCTCGTCTCGGAGGGCGTGGCATCGCTGGTCACAGACCTTCTCAAGATCGTCGGGATCATCGTCTCCATCTTCCTGTTTTCCTGGAAAATGGCTCTCCTTACAGCTATTGTTGTGCCTGTGGTGTTTTTGCTTACACGTCTCTTTCAGAGGCTGACGCTGAGCGCGCAGGAGAAGAATTTAAGCCAGATGGGGGAGATGAACGCGGTCCTTACCGACTCGATTGCCATGGCAAGGACCGTCAAGCTTTATCATCGTGAGAAATGGATGCAGGACCGTTATCTTGGCTATCTTGAGGACAATTATAAGACGAATGCGTCGATCTACTTCTTCGATGCTTCCTATTCACCGCTGGTTCAGATCATCCGGGCGCTTGTCATTGCAGTGATCGCGGTCATGGCATCCGGGAGGCTGACAGGCGGCGCGATGAACATTTCCATAAGCGCAGGTGTCGCAGCGGCTTCGATCGACCTGATCACGAGGCTTTTTGATCCGGTCAATTCGCTCGGGATGGAGTTTCAGAATATCCAGAGGGGAGTTTCGGGCATACGCAGGATCGACGAATTTCTTGCGCTGAAGGAGGAGCCGGAGAGGATACGGAGGCTGACCGAAGAGGAGAAGCGCGGAGAAATCGTCTTCGACCATGTTCATTTCGCTTACGGGGATGGACCGGAGGTCATAGGTGACTTTTCGCTTGAGGTGAAACGGGGAGAGAAGGTTGTGATCATGGGCAGGACTGGCGCAGGAAAAACGACGCTGACCGGGCTTCTTACCGGCCTGCTGGCGCCGAAATCCGGCAGCGTCACGATCGGCGGCGTGGATATCCGCCAGGTTGCCGATGAACAGAAGCGCTCGATCTTCGGATATGTCGGGCAGGACTTCGTCCCGTATCCGGGCAGCGTCTATGACCAGGTTACTCTCGGCGACCCATCTGTGACAGAAGACATGGCGCTCAGTGCAATCGGGATCTGCGGCCTGATCGATGAGCTTCAGGACCTTCCGGACGGGCTGGGGACACCGATGGTCCACGCAGGGCTTTCCCAGGGGCAGAAGATGCTTCTGCAGATTGCGCGGGCGATCGCCCCGGACCCGCAGATCCTTATCTTCGACGAAAGCACGGCCAGCCTCGACTCCATCACTGAAAAGCGCATCGACGAGGCACTGAGCCGTGCTTCAAAAGACCGAATCGTCATCGTCATCTCCCACAGAAAGACCGCCGGGACAGACGGCGGGAGAGTGGTGCGGATCTGAACTATTCTGATATCCATGTCAAGGATACCGAACCGGCTCTCAAGGGTTCTGTTTTTGTTTCCTGAAGATCAGATCAATTATGCAAACTCTTTTCCCGTGAGCAGGAAGTAAGCTTCTTTATACTTCTCAATCGTGCGGTCGATTACGTCCTGCGGCAGGTTGTAATCGCTGTCCGGATTGGCCTTGAGCCAGTCGCGGACGAACTGCTTGTCGTAGGAAGGCTGGCCATGGCCTGCCTCATAACCCTTTGCCGGCCAGAATCTGGAGGAGTCCGGGGTCAGCATCTCGTCGCCGAGAACGATGCTGCCATTCTCATCCAGACCGAACTCGAACTTAGTATCTGCGATGATGATTCCGCGGGTCAGAGCGTAGTCAGCGCACTTGGTGTAAAGCTCGATGGTCTTGTCGCGGAGGGCAGCAGCATACTCCTCGCCATGTCCGGGGAACTTCTTCTCAAGCACATCGATCGACTTCTCATAAGAAATATTTTCATCATGATCGCCCAGATCAGCTTTGGTGGAAGGAGTGTAGATCGGCTGCGGCAGCTTCTGGCTCTCCTTCAGCCCTTCCGGAAGCCTGATCCCGCAGACAAGGCCGGTCTTCTGATAGGAAGCCCAGCCGCTGCCGGTGATATAGCCACGGACAATGCACTCAAGCGGAAGCATCGTGAGCTTCTTTACCTTCATACTGTTGCCGGCAAACTGCTCCTGGCGGAAGAATTCCGGCATCTCATCGTTGTCCGTCGTGATCATATGGTTCGGGATCACATCCTTTGTATAGTCAAACCAGAACCTGGACATCTGGGTAAGGATCGCGCCCTTGTCCGTGATCTTGTTCTTCAGGATGTGGTCGAAAGCGGAGATACGGTCGGTAGCGACCATCACAAGGCTGTCTCCGATATCGTAGACTTCTCTGACTTTTCCTGACTTGAATGGCAAATATTCCTGCATAAGCTTTCCTTTCCCTGTGCACAGAGCGTAAGACGTTCCCGGCTCTTTCAGCAAATCGAATCGATCCGTTCCGCGCTGCATTATATCACACCCCAACCTCCCTTGCACCCAAAAAAAGAATCAGGCACCAGCACAGAAGTTCCAGGCAAATGTCTCTGAAGAGCAGATCCGGCATTATGCAACATGGACATATAGATGTAACATATCCTAAAATGTTACATAGAATTTATAAAAATGCATAGCATGAATAAACATGAATATTATCCACAAGGATGTGTGGATTAGGCTATTCGTACTGAAAATGTGGATAAGCGGATAAGTATGTTGATATGTGGATAAGGGAAAGACTCCAGATATGACAGGGATCATGCATGATATGAATGTTACATAATTTCAAGGGCGAAGCCCCGGAAAGTGCCGTCTTTGCAGGAATTTCTGCAGGGACATGACATACAAAAAAGGCGCCGCATCTGCGGCGCCTTTGTCAAAGGCGGTTCAATCGTCGGCCAGCGACGACCATTCGTCGTAGAGCCTCTCGAGCCTGCCGGCGATCTCTTCCTTTTCTTTTGAGAGCTCCGTGACCCTGGCGACATCGGTGAAAACTTCTTCTTTTCCCATGTCCTCATCGATCTCTGCATCGCGGCCTTCCAGAGCGGCAATCTCGTCCTCGACCTTTCTGAGCCTTGCCTGCCGCTTCCGAAGTTCCGCCTGGGCTTCCTTCTGCTTCTTCCACGTGTCCGCGCCGGCTTCATTTCCGGAAGGGGAACCCTGGGCATGCTGCATGGAAAGGTGGGCAGCATTCGTGGCGGATATAGATCCCCCGGAAGCCGAGTGAATGGTCGATTCATCGGCAGGCGCGAACTTTGCGGTCAGCTCATCGCGCTTCTCCAGATAGTAGTCGTAGTTGCCGAGATAATTGACAATCTGGCGGTTCGTCAGCTCGATGATCCTGGTCGCAACCCTGTTGATGAAGTAGCGGTCGTGGGAAACACAGAGGACGGTGCCCTGATAGGAGCGGAGCGCATCCTCGAGGATCTCCTTGGATATGATATCCAGATGGTTCGTCGGCTCGTCGAGGATCAGGAAATTTGATTCGGACAGCATGAGCTTTGCGAGGGAAAGGCGGCCGCGCTCGCCTCCGGACAGATCCCTGACCTGCTTGAACACATCATCTCCGGTGAAGAGGAAGGAAGCGAGGGTGTTGCGGATCGTCGTATTGTCCAGCATCGGGTAGGCGTCCTGAAGCTCGGAGAAAAGCGTCTTGTCTCCGTGCAGAATCTGGTGCTCCTGGTCGTAATATCCGATGTGTACCTTGGTCCCGAGCGTTATGGTGCCTTCGTCAGCTGGCATATTCCCGATGATCATCTTCAGAAATGTAGATTTCCCGGTACCGTTATTCCCGATCAGGCAGACTCTCTCGCCCCGCTTGACCGAGAGATTCAGGTCCTCGAAGAGAGAGTATTCAAAACCCTTGCTGAGATGTTCGACCGTAAGAACATCATTTCCGGATGTAATCCGGGGGGCCAGCTCCAGCCTCATGCGGGAATCGACATCCTGAGGCTTCTCGATCCGGTCGATCTTGGCAAGCATCTTCTCGCGGCTTTCCGCCCTTTTGATGGACTTCTCCCGGTTGAAGCTCTTCAGCTTCTCGATGACTTCTTCCTGATGCCTGATCTCGGCCTGCTGATTCATCCAGCTCTTGAGCTGGGTATCACGGAGCTGCTTCTTTTTGGCAGCGTAGTCCGAGTAGTTGCCGGAGAAGGTCATGCAGTGACCGTTGTCGATCTCGATGACTTTGCTGACGACCTTATTGAGGAAATAGCGGTCATGAGCGACAACGATGACAGATCCCCTGTAGTTCAGAAGATAATTCTCCAGCCATTCGATGGAATTGAGGTCCAGATGGTTGATCGGCTCATCCAGGAGAAGGATATCCGGCGCTTCCAGAAGAAGCTTGCCAAGGGCGATCCGGGTCTTCTGGCCTCCGGACAGGTTGTCAGTCGGCTTGTCAAATTCTTCCTCGAGAAAGCCAAGGCCTCTGAGGACGCCGGAGACTTCCGACTTCCAGGCATAGCCACCCAGACGGTCATATTCCTCAGAAGTCCGGTGGTACTGTTCCATGAGGACGCTGAGTTCTTCGCCGGACACGGACGACATCTCAGACTCCATCTGCCGGAGACGGGACTCCATCTCGATGACATCCGCCTTGACCTCCGCCGTCTCTTCCCAGATCGACTTGTGGCTGCTGATCGTATTGATCTGAGCCAGGTACCCGATGGTCCTGCCCCTCTGGACCGTGACTTCGCCCTCATCCGCGTTTTCCTCACCGATGATGATCTTCAGAAGAGTAGACTTGCCGGCCCCGTTGATGCCGACAACAGCTGCCTTCTCGTGCTCTTCAATATGAAAGGATACCGCCTTCAGGACCTGGTCGGTGCCGAACGCTTTGCTGATGTTGTGACACGATAAAATCATGACTTCTTCCTTATTTATTGCAGCGGGCCCGCCATCTTTCCCCGCGCATCAGGCGCGGAAATGGAGGTCTGCCGGCTTCCGATACACTATGAAAAATCATATGGGAACCGCCCGGAAAAATCAAGTGGGCCTTGTTTGACGAACAAAGAGACGAATCGTATAATTAAAGCAGTATGCATTTGCGAAAACTCTGATCATCAGCAGGCGGATGCAGAAATACATCAAGTAGAAGGGGTGCATTATGGAAGAAAGAACGATTCCGGGAGCTGTCATAAGCCGTCTTCCAAAGTATTACCGATACCTTGGCATCCTTATGGATGAGGGGGTGGAGCGTGTCTCTTCTGCAGAACTGAGCAGAACGCTGCACGCAACCGCATCCCAGATCAGACAGGACCTGAATCACTTCGGGGGCTTCGGACAGCAGGGATATGGCTACAATGTTCAATACCTCTACGAATCCATCGGGAAGATTCTTGGCCTGGATTCCGGTTATACGATGATCATCGTCGGCGCCGGAAGGATGGGACTGGCTGTCGCAAGCTACGAACGTTTTGAAAAAAGAGGGTTTTCGGTCGTCGGCATCTTCGACCGGGATCCTGGGAAACATAAAGATGTGAATGTGAGAGGCATAACAGTCCGGGGACTTGATCAGCTGCCGGAATTTCTGAAGAACAATCAGGTCGATATCGCAGCGCTTACGATGCCGTCAGAAGGAGCAGCAAAAGTAACGCCTATTCTGATAGAGGGCGGTGTCAAAGGAATCTGGAACTTCTCACATATGGACTTAGACGTTCCGGAAGGCGTGACGATACAGAATGTTCACCTCTCGGAAAGCCTGATGGAACTCGGGTACCGGATGAATCATCTTCCGGACCATACGAAGAAAGTATCAGCCAGCAGAAAGACCGCGAAGGGTTAATATTATGGAAAATTCAGAGCCAGTGGAAAAACATTCCAGGATCCGGGCAGAGATCGATCTTGGAGCAGTCAGGGACAATTTCGCAGCCATGAAAGACAAACTTGAGGACGGAGTGAAGATGATCGCCGTTGTCAAGGCGGATGCCTATGGACATGGTGCGGTAAAGATCGCGCAGATGATGGAGCCATACGACTATATCTGGGGATTTGCAGTCGCTACGACCGAAGAGGGAGTCGAGCTCAGGAGAGCCGGCATTCGAAAGCCGGTCCTCTGCCTGGGATTCATATTCCCTGAGGATTACGACACGCTCGCGCAGCTTCAGATCCGTCCGGCTACGTTCAAGTATTCCCAGGCGAAGCAGCTGTCGGATGCGGCCGAAAAAGCCGGAAAGGTACTTCCAATCCACATCGCAGTCGACACCGGCATGGGCCGGATCGGTTTCCGCGTGACAGAAGAGAATGCGGACGAAGTTGTGAAGATCAGCAAACTTCCGGGGCTTGTCATAGAAGGAATGTTCACCCATTTCGCGAAAGCGGATGAGACGGACAAGTCCTATACGGACTATCAGTTTGACCAGTATGAGAAGTTTGCTTCCATGCTCGACCGGAGAGGCGTGAAGATTCCGATGAAGCATGTCGCAAATTCAGCTTCAATCATGGAAATCCCGAAGACCCATCTCGATGCGGTCAGGGCGGGGATCACGATCTACGGGATCTACCCGTCCGATGAAGTGGACAGGACCAGGCTTACCCTGAAGCCGGTGATGTCCCTGGTCTCCCACATCACGTACATCAAGACGGTCCCGGCGGGGACACCGATCAGTTACGGGGGCACATTTACCACAAAGAGAGTCTCCAGGATCGCTACGGTTCCGGCCGGATACGGCGACGGATATCCGAGGAGCCTGTCAGGCAAAGCGGATGTCCTGATCCGGGGCCATAGGGCGCCGGTTATCGGAAGGATCTGCATGGACCAGATTATGGTCGACGTGACGGATATCGAAGCGGAAGAATTCGACAGGGTGACTCTCCTCGGAAGGGACGGCCGGGAGGAGATCACAGCGGATGAACTCGGGGAGAAGTCCGGAAGGTTCCCCTATGAGCTGGTATGCTGCATCACGAAGAGGGTCCCGAGGGTTTATCCGGCTTGACGATAGTCCTGATTATTGTTATATTTGGGTTTGTGTCTGCATTCTGCAGGCTTATTGGTGTTGTATTTCTACAAGTGGGAGAGATGAATGAACGGCGACCTGGACCCTTTGCCCGGTATCTTTATTATTATTTTTATCGTACTGATCTTTGCTGACTTCATCTGCTCGGCTTTCGGGCAGGCAGTCCTGAGCCTTTCGGACAGTGATCTGAAGGAGAAGGACGATGAGGAAGAAGATCCCGATAAAGAGAGAGCGGAGAGAGAAAACCTTCTGAGGAAGAAACTGGCCGGACTGGCCGAC
>Ga0326514_10000162_pt1 | contig 41436 bp, 33 predicted proteins | sample 3_2548_0518_D_FD_203653 | JGI IMG/M metagenome (GOLD analysis project Ga0326514, IMG submission 203653) | Bovine rumen microbial communities from UC Davis, California, United States - 3_2548_0518 | ecosystem: Host-associated > Mammals > Digestive system > Stomach > Rumen | place: USA... | reverse complement strand
CAGCAGTATGGTCGAGGTGGCGGAGTGACATGAACGAGGTCTTAGTGGCGGTGATCACCGCCGGACTCAGCCTCATCGGCACGGTGATCACCGTGCTGGCCGCCAACCGGCAGACCCTGGCCAAACTCCAGCGCGAGAGCGAGCTGAGCGACATCCGCCTGGACGCGAAACTGGAGAAACACCAGGCGGTGACCGACACCAAAATCGAAGAGCTGACACGGGAAGTGCGGAAACACAACGGATTCGCGGAGCGGGTGCCCGTGATGGAAGAGCAGATCAGGGTGGCTAACCACAGGATTGAGGATTTGGAGAGGAGAGGTGCGTAAAATGAAGCTGAGCAACAAGGCCTATGACATCATGAAGTTCGTGGCGCAGATTTTGCTTCCCGCGCTCGGCACGCTGTACTTCGCGCTGGCGCAGATCTGGGATCTCCCGCTCGCCGAGGAGATCGTGGGGACGATTACTGCGGTGGATGCCTGACACCACACGAAGGGAGGCGCGGGGCGTGATCGATCTGGAGAAGCTGATCGCCAGCTTCAAGGAGTGCATCGGCTGGCCGTACAGATCCCCGGGGACGAACGACCGGAACGGGATTGACTGCTCCGGGATGTTCGTGAGGGCCTACCGCGCGCAGGGGGCGAGCATCTACCACGGCTCGAACACCATCTGGCGGAAGTACACCAAGCAGACCGGCGTCGTGACCGACGCGGGGCAGCTGCGGCGGGGGATGGCCGTCTTCAAGTGGAAGAGCCAGGATACGGCGAAATTCCCCGACGGCCAGGGGGACTTCTATCACATCGGCCTGGTCACCCAGGAAAACCCGGTGCGCATCATCCACGCCTCCACCAACGGCATGCGGGTGCGGGAGGACCCATGGAAGAGCGGCTGGAGCCGGTGGGCCATGCTGAAGGACGTGGACTATGGGACGGAGCAGGAACCACAGGAGGACGAAACCATGACGCTATGGGTGAACACCCCAAACGGCGGGACGCTGAACCTGCGGAAGAACCCCAACACGAACAGCGCCATCCTGGCGAGGATCCCCAACGGAACGCCCCTGACGGCCGAGGAGGAAGACATCCAGTGGCTGCAGGTGACATACGAGGGAAAGACCGGCTGGGTGCTGGCGGAATACCTGAGCTATACGGCGCCGGCCGCCGGCACGGTGACCACCGCAAGGATGGAGGCGCTGGAGAAGCGGGTGAGCAGCCTGGAGCATCTGGTGCAGATGCTGGAGCTGACGGTGAAGGAAGAACAGGAGCCGTGAAGATCGAATTCGCGCCGACGGAAAAGCAGTGGCGATTCTGCACCGACCCGCATAAGTACATCGCCTACGGCGGGGCCCGCGGCGGGGGCAAGAGCTGGGCCCTGCGGATGAACGCGGTGACGCTGGCGGCCAAATATCCGGGGATCAAGGAGATCATCATCCGCCGGACGCTGCAGGAGCTGCGGAATAACCACATCAACCCCCTGAAGGAGCTGCTGGGGAAGACAGCCCGCTACAACAAGGAGGAACGGACCTTCTACATGCCCAACGGCAGCAGCATCACCTTCGGCTACTGCGACAACGAGGGCGACCTCGGCCAGTACCAGGGCGCGGAATATGACATCATCTACCTGGACGAGGCCACGCAGCTGCCGGAGGAATGGATCAAGATCATCATGGCCTGCTGCAGAGGCGTGAACAGCTTCCCGAAGCACGTCTACCTGACCTGCAACCCGGGCGGACAGGGGCACAGCTATGTCAAGCGGCTCTTCGTGGACCGGAAATTCAAGGCGGGCGAGGCGCCGGAGGAGTACGCGCCGCTCATCCAGGCGCTGGTGTACGACAACAAGGCGCTGATGGAGGCCGACCCCAACTACATCAACGCGCTGCGGGGCCTTCCGCCGAAGCTGCGGGCGGCCTGGCTGGAGGGCAGCTGGGACGTGTACGAGGGCGCCTTCTTCGAGGAATTCCGGGACAACCCGGACGGCTACGAGAGCCATCAGTGGAGCCATGTGATCAAACCCTTCGCGCCGCGGCGGGGCTGGGAGATCTTCAGGTCCATGGACTGGGGATACTTCAAGCCCTTCAGCGTGGGCTGGTACGCGGTGGACTACGATGGGGTGATGTACCGCATCCTGGAATGGTACGGCGCGCAGCGGGACCGGAACGGGGAGGCCATCCCCGACACGGGGCTGCGCATGAGCCCCGAGCAGGTCTTCGCGGAGATCTACCGCATGGAGCATGAGCATCCCTGGCTGAAGGGGAGGAAGATCACCGGCGTGGCGGACCCGGCGATCTTTAAGTCCGAGACGGGGATCCCCATCAGCGAGACGGCGGCGGCGTCGCAGGTTTTCTTCACGCCCGGCGATAACGCGAGGATCCCCGGCTGGATGCAGTGCCACTACAGGCTGCACTTCGACGAGAACGGCCGGAGCATGTTCTACGTCTTCGACAGCTGCAGGGACTTCATCCGGACCATCACGCTGCAGCAGTACGACCAGCACAAGAAAGAGGACATGGACACGACGCTCGAGGACCACGCCATGGACGAATGGCGGTACGCCTGCAACCAGCGGGTGATCAGCCCGCCGGTGGAGACCGAGGAATTCAGACCGATGTGGGGAGCGGATCCCCTGAACCAATTCAGCGAGGAGTGAGCAAATTGAGCGAGATCGAAAGACGCAGGATGCTGGAGCAGCTGGCGGGAGCGCCGGCGCCGCAGGGGATGCAGCAGCCGATGCCGGGCGCCGCGGACGGGGCGGCCCTCTCAGGCGCTGCGCGCCAGCTCCCCCAAGGGGGGAGCCAGGTGGAAGTGAACCCGCAGCCGGCGGGAGGACCCGCGACGCCGGTGACGGACATCGTGGCGCCGCAGCTTCCCATGAACGAGGACCGCATCCGGGAGGCGGGGGACATCCTGCGCCGGTACAAGACCGGGAAGGCCAGCGTGGAGCGCCGGATCCAGGCGGCGCAGCAGTGGTGGAAGCTGAAGAACTGGGAGCAGGAGGAGAAGGACACCGGCCGGAAGGGCGCGACCCGGTACAAGGGGGACACGGCCTGGCTGTGGAACTGCATCGTCGGCAAGCATGCGGACGCCATGGCGGCGTATCCGGAGCCCATCATCCTGCCCAGGGCGGTGGACGACAAGGAGGAGGCGCAGCGGCTCTCCACGGTGATCCCCGTGGTGCTGGAATGCAACGGCTTCGAGGAGACCTACAGCGCAGCCCAGTGGCAGAAAATGCAGGAGGGCACGGCCTGCTACGGCGTGTTCTGGGACAAGGCGAAGCTGAACGGCCTGGGGGACGTGGCGATCCGGAAGATCAACGTGCTGAACCTCTTCTGGGAGCCGGGGATCACGGACATCCAGGACAGCCGGAACGTCTTCCTGCTGGCGCTGCGGGACAACGACCTGCTGGAGGCGGAATATCCGCAGCTTGCGGGCAAGCTGGGCGGCGGGAAGGACTTCAGCCTGGCGGAGTACAAAGCCGACGACCGCATCGACACCGCGGAGAAATCCGTGGTGGTGGACTGGTACTACAAGACCTGGGAGGGCGGAAGGAGCATCCTGCATTACTGCAAGTATGTCGGGAGCGAGATCCTCTACAGCACCGAGAACGAGGGCATGGCGGAAGGGCTGTATGAGGACGGAGAATATCCGTTTGTGCTGGACCCGCTCTTCCCGGTGGAGGGCAGCCCCTGCGGCTACGGTTACATCGACATCGGCAAGGACACCCAGGCGGACATCGACCTGCTGAACCAGGCGATCGTGACGAACGCGGCCATGAACGCGACGCCCAGGTACTTCCAGAGGCAGGACAGCGGCATCAACGAGGCGGAATTCGCGGACTTCACCAAGCCCATCGTCCACGTCTCCGGCAGCATGAGCCAGGACGCGATCACGCCCATCACCGCGCCGATCCTGCCGGGGAGCGCCGTGGACGTGATGAACGCCAAGGTGGAGGAGCTGAAATTCATCACCGGCAATTCCGACGTCAACAACGGCGGCGCGCCGAGCGGCGTGACGGCGGCGAGCGCCATCGCGGCGCTGCAGGAGACCGCCGGCCGGAGCAGCCGGGACAGCACCAAGGCGGCCTACAGGGCCTACAGGCGCGTGGTGAACATGGTGGTGGAGCGGATCCGGCAGTTCTACGATCTGCCCAGGCAGTTCCGAATCACCGGAAAGAACGGCCAGGAGGAATTCACGGACTACAGCAACCAGGGCCTCAAACTCCAGCCGCAGGGGCAGCAGTTCGGCGTGGACATGGGGATGCGGAAGCCGGTCTTCGACATCGATGTGCGGGCACAGACGGAGAACCCCTTCAACAAGGTGAGCCAGAACGAGCTGGCGATCCAGCTCTTCCAGATGGGGATCTTCAACCCGGAGACGGCGGACATGTCGCTCATGATGCTGGACATGATGGACTTCAAGGGCAAGGAAGAGCTGACGCAGAAGATCCGGCAGGGGCAGACCATGCAGCAGCAGCTTGCACAGTATCAACAGCTGGCGCTGCAGCTGGCGCAGCAGATCAGCCCGCAGCTGGCGGAGCAGGTGGGCGCCCAGATCATGGGCCAGCCGATGCAGCAGCAGATGATGGGCGGCGCGCAGGTGCCGAGCCCAGGAGACGAGTACGACGACCTGAAGGACCCGGGCGGAAGCGCCGGCCAGACCATGGTCAACCGCGCCAGGGCGAGGGCCCAGGAGAGCACCAGGCCGATCTGATAAATTAAAAAAACATACAGCGCGCGACTTTGTTATGAGCCGCGCGCATTGTATGTTTAGCATAGGAATCGCCCACCAGGCAGAGCCGAACGGGCAGAGGAGGACAGATGCAGGAGATCATCCGGCTGGACCTGCAGCTCTTTGCTGAAGGCGACGGCGGCACCGCCGGCGGCGAGGCTGCAACGGAAAGCCAAACGGGCGTACAGCAGGCGGACGCCGCGCCTGAAGCACCGACACCCAAACCCCGCGCCGGACGCAGGGAGAATCCGCTGGCCAATGTGCGCTATGGCCGACAGCCAGGCGAAACCCCAACGGAACAGCCCGAGACGGGCACCGCATCCGAAGGCGAGGACCGCGCCGCGAGATGGGCAGAGCTGAAAAAGGAATTTGCGGACGAGTACGGCAGCGACGTGCAGAACGTGATCCGGGAGAGGTTCAAGAACCAGACGGACGCGAGCGCGCAGCTGGAAGCCATCCGCCCCATGCTGACCATGATGGCGCAGCAGATGGGCGTGGCGGACCCGAACGACCTGCAGGCCATCAGCTCCGCCTACATGAACGACGACCGACTGTACGAGGAGGAAGCCGAGAGCCGGGGGCTGCCGATCGAAACCGTGAAGCAGCTGCACCAGCTGCAGGCGGACAGCGACACCCTGCGCCAGATCCAGGAGCAGAGCGCCACCCGTCAGATGATGGAGGCGCATCTGCAGAAGCTGATCCGGCAGGGGGAGGAGCTGAAGCAGAAATTCCCGGGGTTCGATTTGCGGACGGAATTGAACAACAACCGGGAATTTGCGAAGCTGACCAGCCCCGGCGTGGGGATGAGCGTGGAACAGGCATTCTACGCATGCCACTATCGCGAGATGCAGCCCATGGCGGCGGCCCTGGGCGCGCAGGTGGCGGAGAAACGCCTGAGCAACGCCATCGCAGCCGGGCAGAGGCATCCCAGCGAAAACGGCACTTCCCGCGGATCGAGCGTCGAGACGAAAGCAGACCCCACCAAGTTCACCCGGGCGGACAGGGAGGAGATCCGCCGGAGGGTGGCGAGAGGGGAGAAGATCTACTTCTGACGACAATGAGGGAGGAACACACAATGAAGTTTTTTGAGCTGAATCTTCAGCTGTTCGCTGCCGGCCCCGGCACCGTGACCAACTACACCGGCGGCACCGTGAACAGCTACACCGGCGTCCAGACCACGTCCACGGCCATGAGCCCCACCATGAAGACCTACTACGACACGGAGCTGCTGGAGAACACCCGTGCGAAGCTGATCTTCGTGAACCTGGGCAAGAAGCAGAGCCTGCCGAAGAACCACGGCCGCGTGGTGGAGTGGCGGAAATTCAACACCCTGCCCAAGGCTGACAAGCTGAAGGAGGGCGTGATCCCGGACGGCACCGCGCTGGGCATGACCAGCATCAACGTCGAAGTCGCCCAGTACGGCAAGTATTTCACCGTCTCCGACCGCCTCGAGATGGAGGCTGTGGACGACGTGATCCTGGGCGGCACCGAGGAGCTGAGCGCCAGCTGCTCCGAGAGCATGGACCTGCTCACCCGCAACGTGCTGAGCGCCGGCACCGCCCTGATGTACGCGGACGTCTACAATGACGGCGAGTATGTCTCCACGCCTGCGACCCGTACGGCCCTGCTGACCGCGCTGGGCACCACCGGCAACGTGGCGAACGTGACGGCCGACATGATCAACAAGGTGGTCACCGCGATGAAGAAAGCGAAGGCGCCCTTCTACGCCGGCAACAAGTACCTGGCGATCATCCACCCCAGCTGCACCTACGACCTGCGGAACGATCCCTACTGGGTGGAGGCGCACAAGTACAGCCAGACCACCGAGATCTTCAACGGCGAGATCGGCGAGCTGCACGGCGTCCGCTTCATCGAAAGCCCGAACGCGCCTGTGATCAAAGCCACCGGCGCCACCAAGGCGATCTACCAGACGATCTTCCTGGGCCGCGACGCCTTCAGCGTGGTGGACCCGGACGGCGCCGGCCTGCAGATGATCATCAAGGGCAAGGGTGAGATCGGCGGCCCCCTGGAGCAGTTCAGCACCGTGGGCTGCAAGTTCGAGACCGCGGCGAAGATCCTGTATCCGGAGCGCATGATGATCCTCGAGAGCGGCAGCTCCTACAGCACCGCCGACACGGACAACATGGCGGCCATCGGCCAGGACTACACCGCTTAACCACAAAAGCGGGCGGGCGCGCATGGGGACGTGCGCGCCCGCTTCAGTGACAGAGAGGAGAACCACATGGCGACGAAGGAAACCGCAGCGAAGACCGAGGCCAAGACCGAGGAAAAGATCGTGGACGAATGGCAGGACATGCGGGAGATTGTTCTTCCCCGCGGAGGCTCCCATGAGCCCAAAACCCTGTATGTGAGCATCAACGGCCGCAGCTTCAGCGTACCGCGCAACGGCAAGCCTCAGACGGTGCCCTATCCGGTGTATGAGCGCCTGCAGATCATGCTGGCCGCGGAGGCGCTGGTGGAGGACTACATCGAGGCCATGCCCCGCGCGGAAGCCCCGGGCAAGTAAGGGAGGCGGAGCAGGATGACCATCGCGGAAGCTATGGACCGCATTCAGCGCATGAAGCCGTCCCGCTATACGCCGCGCGACATGATCGGCTGGCTGGACGAGCTGGACGGCCGCGTCTGGCGCGAGCTGGTGCTCAACCACGAGCACGAGGAAGGGGCGGAATTCCCAGGATACGACCAGGAGACGAGCCTGGAGACGGTGCTGCTGGTGCCCTATCCCTACGACGGCATCTATGAGCACTGGATGGCCAGCCGCATCGACCAGGGCAACATGGAGCTGGGGAAGTATCAGAACGACGCCATCCTGTTCAACAACGCGTGGGACGAATACGCACGTTTCTACACGACCCACCACATGCCGAAGCAGACGGTGGCGGAATTCAGACTGTAAGGGCAGTAGAAGGAGGCAGGAGGTGACACCGATGGAGAACATCGCGGTGGCCTGCATCTCCGTGCTGGGGACGGTGGTCGTGAGCCTGATCAGCTACGCGGCGAACCGCAAGGGCGCGCGCGAGGCGAGCGAGAGCAACGCCAAGCTGATCGCCTACCGGCTGGAGGAGCTGGAGAAAAGGGTGTCCAAGCACAACAACCTGATCGAGCGGACCTATAAGCTCGAGGGCGAGATGGCGGAAGTGCAGCACGACGTCCGTGATTTGAAAGGAGCGCACACATGATCGACTGGAAATCCAAACTGACCTCCCGGAAATTCTGGGCAGCCATCGCGCAGTTCGTGGCGATGATGGTGGTGGCCTTCGGCGGCCAGCAGGAGGTGGCCACGGAGGTGACGGCGCTGATCATGGCGGGGGCGACTGTGATCGCCTACATCATCGGCGAGGGCCTGATCGACGCGGCGAGCGCCGGCAATGTGTGGATGCTCGAAGACGAAGACGAGAAGACCCAGGCGGAGGAGAAGATCATCAAACCACCCGAGGAAGCCGACAACGGCTGACACAGAAAAAGACCGGAGGCGGCAGCGTCTCCGGTTTTGTGTTGCGAAAGATGGGGACAGGGGATATAATGGGGATGCGTCAGCTCAACGGAAGAGGACCAGGCCCAGCATACCGCGGATGTAGATGAGGTATGGAGGGGCGGGAGGTTCGGAGTTGAGGGTGGGAGGGCCACCATGGACGGGCAATTCCGAACACACCGGGAGCCCGTCTTTTTCTATTTCATCGGGGGAGAGGGGTTCCATGTAGCAGGTCTGCATGGCGCCGGTGATGTTGTAGAGGATCACCAGCTTATCGTCCCAGATGTAGACGGAGTTAATGAAGGTGTCGATCACCTTGACGCGGAAGGAACGATCGAAGAGATCCCCGCGGCGGAAGAGGGACAGCCAGGCTGTGACCTCTTTTTTTGTGATCTTCACGGGGGCCTGGAGGCGGAGCTTGTAGAGCTCAGCCTCGGATTCCGCGAGCTCGGCCTGGGCCTCTTCCATGCGCTGGGTGATGCGGGGGACCATCTGGTCCGGGACGGTGCCAAGGCGGCCGACGAGGACGTTGAGCTCGGCGTCCAGGCGCTTGACGCGCTGCTCCAGCTCGGCGAGGACGCTGTCGTTATGTTCGCTCTCGTAGATGCGGACCACGGCGTCGGCGATCAGGTCCATGCGCTCAGGCTCCAGGATGTACTCAACCGTCTGCTCACATACGTACCACTCCAGGAAATCCACCTTTTCCGGGCGCTTGCGGCAGCCGGTGAGCTTGCGGCGGCGGCCGGAGCAGGTGTAGTAATAATAGCGGTGGCCGGTCTTGCTGGTGCCGAAGTCTCCGGTGACGGGCATACCGCAGACGCCGCAGAAGAGCTTCCCCTGCAGGAGATACTCGGCCTGGCTGCGGCCGGCGGCGGGGGCGCGGCGGTTCCGGTCCAGGCGGGCGCCGGCGCGGGCGAAGAGCTCCTCGGAGATCAGCGCGGCGGAGCAGCCGGGGACTTCCCGGCCGCCGTAGGTGTAGCGGCCCACATAGGCAGGATTCTGCAGGAGCCTGCGCAGCGTGTTGACGGTGACCCGGCCGCCGGAGGCTGTGTAGATCCCGCGGCGGTTCAGATCTTCCACGATCAGGGTCTTCCCCTCGCCGGCGGCGTAGCGCTCGAAGATCTCCCGGACGATGGGCGCGGCGTCAGGATCGGGGACCAGGCGGTGATCCTCGACACGATAGCCGTAGGGAACAGGCCCGCCCAGGAACCAGCCCTTGGCGATGCTCTCCTGCTGGCCGCGGCGGATGTTCTGCGAGAGATTCGCAGAATAGAATTCTGCCATGGATTCCAGCAGGCCCTCCAGGATGATGCCCTCGGGGGCGTCGGGGATGTTCTCCATGACGGAGATCACGCGGACGCCGTACTTCTTCAGCTTCGCCTTGTAGAAAGCGGAATCGTACCGATTGCGGGCGAAACGGTCCAGCTTCCAGACGATGACAAACTGGAACTGGCGCTTCTCAGCGTCCCGGATCATGCGCTGGAACTCCGGCCGATCGTCCCGGGTGCCGGTCTGGGCCCGGTCCACATACTCCGCGATGACGCGGTAGCCATGCCGATCCGCGAAGGCGTGGGAATCGTGGAGCTGGCCCTCAATGGACTGCTCCGTCTGGGCGTGGGAGGAATAGCGGGCGTAGATCACCGCGTTCATGCCGGGGACATTCTGCTTTGCCTTCGCCATGGTCAGCCCTCCTTGCCTTTCGCGTACATGCCGGAGGCCACGGCCATCTCCGCAGTCTGCACGAGCATCTTCTGCCCCTTGGGGTTCAGCTGCTGGTACAGGCCGAGAAGATGGTTCTCGTCCTCCGTCAGCTTCGGAGGCATGACAGGCGGGAGCACATCCCAGCCGAGGAGCCAGGACACATCCACATGGAAATAGTCGGAGATCTGGAGAAGGATGGACTTCTTCGGGGACCGGGCACCGGAGCGCCAGCTGCTGATCGACTGCTTGGAGACGCCGAGCGCATTGGCGATGTCGATGTCTTTCATGCCGGAACTGTCGAATAATTCGTTCAGGCGGGACTGTACGGTGGCAATTCTCATAAGCATAACCTCCTTGCTGCCACTACCATTATATCCACAGAGAGGACAAAAAGCAAACCAAAAAGAAAATTTGTACACAAAATGTATTGACAACGGAAAACGACGGGTGTATATTACAGGTGGTCCACAAATTGTAGACTTGCAGAAAGGAGCAGAGAACATGATGCAGGAGCAGACGAAGGAAAACAAACTCCGCGGCATGGTATTCGGAAAGTACGGCACAATCTCAAAGTTTGCCGAGCGAATTGGCTGGAGCACAAGGAAAGCTAACTACATCGTGAACGGACGGCAGGAACCGACGGCGACGGACATCATCCAGATGGCCGATGCGCTCGAGGTGACGATTCCTGCGGACGTGCGCGATGTTTTTTTTGATCGTTAAGTCCACAAAAAGAGAACTTCCGGGAGGGAGAGACATGGCGAGCAGCTACATCCAGGTGGGCGTGACGGCGATGCGGGACCCGGTGACGAAGGAATTCCTGCCGGCGGTGCCGATCTACGTGAAGGCCAAGGACGCGCCGAAGGTGGCGCCGGCGATGCGGGACGGGGAGCTGATGGGCCTGAACGACCTGGCGCGCTACCTCGGGGACGAATTCAAGAAGTACATGGACGGCCTGAAGGCTCACGGCCTGAAGCCGTAAGAAAGAGAGGAGCATCACCATGAGACGGAACCATGACAATGCCTGGTGGGTAGGAGAATACTGGTGCCAGCCCATCAAACCCGAAAGCGCGCTGCGGAGCCGCATCCGCTACTGGCGGCGGCAGATCTACCGCTTCTTTCGTCCGGCGCTGGTGAAGGCGCTGATGTGGGCGACGTGGCCGAACACGGACGCTGTGATCTGCAACGGTTCCGGCGAGGAGACTGCGGTGGAGGCCTGGATCCTGTGAGCGAAGAGGAGAAGAAGCGCGACTACCGCAAGAACAGCCCCTGGGACAACGGCTTTCTGTATCCGGATCGGAAGGCGAAGAAGAAGGCCGAGGAATCTGAATCCGGAAATCCGCAGGAGGGCGAGCGGTACAGCAAGTGGGGGCCGGGGACGAACCCGGTGAAGGGCATCCGCATCCGGATGCCGGAGGACGAGAGCATCTACACGAAGACGACCTACATCGACACGCCCTACGTGGACCGGGAGGGCCCGCCGAGCCCGCGGAGGTGCAAGGACCCGGCGACGCTGCTGATCCACATGTGCAGGACGGCGCGGGAGCAGGGCTGGACGAAGTGCGAGGACTGCGAGACGCCCTGCGCATGGGGCCGGGAGTATGTGCGGCGGATGCGCGGCGGCGCCGGGGCGAGACCCAGGCCGAAGCGGGACCCGAGCGCCACCTGGAACGGCACCGGACAGATCCCATACTTCGGCCCGTGGCTGAAGGAGGAGCTGCGCCGGAGGGGCCTGACGCAGAAATGGCTGAGCATCGTGACCGGCGTGGCGCTGGACACCATCAACATCGCCTGCAGCGGGGAGCGCTGGAGCCGGAGGCTGGAGCTGAAGGCCATGGAGGCGCTGAACATGGACGAGCAGACCGTGACCCAGCGGGCGGCGGACTGGGCGTGGCAAGAGAGGGGAAAGACATGATCGAGGCGAGCATCATCATCGGAGACGGCCGGGCGATGACCATGGGAATGGACGGCCACGCCGGAGCCGGCGACGCGGGGCATGACCTGGTGTGCGCGGCGGCCAGCATCCTGGCGCAGGCGGCGGTGGTCAGCATCTGCGAGGACCGGGACGCGCGGGGCGCGGACGACCGCCTGCAGTGCAACTGGATGCTGCAGCTGGGCCACGCGGAGATCTCCGTGAAGGCGCGGGGCAAGTGGCGCAACATCGTGAAGGGCAAGATGCAGATGCTGGCGGACGGCCTGCAGCTGCTGCAGGACGCCTTCCCGGAGGCCATCCATGTGCGGCGCGAGTAAGACCTATCCGGTGGAATACACCGGGGGCCACGTCTGCGAGACGTGCGTCTATCATCATCCGGACGGAAAGAACTGCATGGGCGAATACACCGGAAGGACCTGCGGCGGGAACAACCGCATCCGGCCGGAGGAGCAGAAGCGCATCACCCACTGCAGCATCTGGATGGCGAAGGCGCAGAGGGAACCCAGATGAAAAGCAAAGCGAGACAGCGGCTGAAGACCGCATCCACCACGATCCTGTGCCCGTTCTTCCACGGACACAGCCGCGTGGAAATGCAGTGCGAGGGCATCATGATCGACACGCTGACGAGCACGATCTTCCGCAGGCCCACCGACAAGGCGGCCCATGTGAGGACCTACTGCGAGGAGCGCTATCGATCCTGCCCACTTTACCGGCTGATCGCGGAGAAGTACGAGGACGAAGATTAAAACGCGCAGAGCGCGAAAGAGAGGAGCATCCCCATGAAAGAACTGAAAGTGACCCTGACCTTCAATGAGTACATCCTTGGCACGGCGAGCGCGAACCCGGAGATCCACGCGGAGTTTATCGCCAGCAAGGCGCCGGATGCGCAGAAGATGGAGGAGGAAGTGGCGAACGTGGGCGCGGACGAGGTCTTCGAGAAGAGCCTGACCGTCTTCCCCCGCGGCAAGGAGGGCGAGCCGATCCTGTACGACTACCAGATCAAGGGCTTCATGAAGGACACCTGCGGCATGCTGAAGCGGGTGCCGGGGACCGAGAGCGGGAAGCTCAAGGCGTACAAGAAGGAGATCGACGGCCTGATCTTCGTAAAAGAGCGCGAGATCCCCATCAAAACGGACAAGCCCATCACGATCCTGCAGCGGCCCCTGCGGGCGCAGACGGCCCAGGGCGAGCGCGTGGCGCTGGCCAGCAGCGAGCGCATCGAGGCGGGGGCGACGGTGACCTTCACGATCATGACCCTTCGCGACGACCTGATGCCGGTGGTGAAGGAGTGGCTGGAGTACGGCGCGCTCCGGGGCATCGGCCAGTGGCGGAACAGCGGCGCCGGCAGGTTCAGCTGGGAAGTCGCCTGAGCGAGGGCGAAGATCGGCAGCGAACAGCAGAGGCGTTGCGAAGACCGCACAGCGGAGGCTTAGATGCGCTTTGCATCGGCATTGATTAGACCAGCTGCGACACGCCAAGGCACAGAACTGCTCGGATCTGCTGAGGCACAGCTTAGCTACACCTATCGGCGCAATGGCAAAGCGGAGCAAGTCAGGGCAAAGCAACGACTGCATGGCCTGGGCATATCACTGACCCGCACAGAAATGGAACGGGGCGGCCAAGCATCGCCGGGGGAAAAGCGGAGAGGTGCTTCGACAAGCTGGGGCAAAGCGCAGAGAACAATGCGCAGGCATAGCGCAGGCAGGCAATGCCAGGGCAAAGAAGTGCGTGGCGTGGAGATGCGGAGGCGCTGCGTAAGGAAAGCACCGCGCCGCCAAGGAATGGCAAAGCAGGGCATCCGACCGCGGGGGCGATGCTCACAGGAGAACGGCTGCGGAAAAGCGTCGGAATGCGGCGGCAAGGCGAGGAGGAGCTGCGTCTGCGAGGGAAATGCATTGATGTACGAACCAATGCAGGGGCATAGCCCGGAACTGATGTGCTTAGGAAATGCTCGGAGATGATTTGCAGCGGAAAAGCAGCGCGCCGGGCGCCGAGCTGCGGCGGTGAAACGATCCGGGACGCGGAGGCATTGAAGGGCAGAGCCAAGCCAGGGCAAAGGGACGCTGCGAGCGGGAAAGCATCGGCACGGCATGGATTAGAAGTGGCAGCAAGGGAAAAGGACCGCAGCGCTCCGAGCTGCACGGACTGGATCGGACCCGCGTGGCAAAGGCAAGGATTGCAGGGCCAAGCCAAGGCAAAGAGAAGCAGAGAGCGATTTCGCAAAGGCAAGGATGAGCGGAGCGGAGATCGGCAAGGCCACGGACGCGAAGGAATAGCTACGAGATGATTAGCCACGGAAGAGCATGGAAGGCAATGCGGTGGCTTTGAGCAGCAGAGCCTGCTAAGGCAAGGCGGGGGATGGAGTTGCTAAGGCATTGCATAGACAGACGATGCAAAGGCCCGGGCGGGCGGATCTATCAGCAGCCGGATTAAGGACCGTCAGGGAGCGGCATCCGGATGCTTACAGAATGAAAGCGAGTGGGAACATGACACAGGAACAGAAGGCGAGCCTTGAGCGCATTTGCGGGATGCTGGAGGGCATCGCGGCGGTGGCGGAAAAGGCGGAATACATCGACAAGCAGGCGGTGGCGGAAGCCATCGGGGACTGCGTGGAACAAATGGACGAACTGATCACGAACGACATCTGGGAGCACGACGAGCCGCGGATCGAGCCGGCGGAGGAGGTGACCGGGGATGAAAGAATGGATACGATATAGGCTTTGGGAACACAGGAAAAGGAAGTTTTGCAAACTGAATGGATTCTTTTGCCCGGAATGTATTTACCATAATTGGATTTTGGACGGAACTGTTTTTCGTGGAAACAGGTGCTTGTATCCGAAGGAAGGTCGGTGAAGTGAAATGAAGTTGTTTAAAGAGTTAAAACGAAAACACTACAATTTACGGTCTGAACTTGCCAAATGGGTCGAAAAGAATATAGGCGCTGGATATATAAATGAAGCACTTGAAAAGTATGACAAGATTAACAGTGGTATTCCGATTGGTGGCATAGCTGAAACAGTGGCATTCGTTGATATGGTTGAAACCGTAAAGGCTGAAGTGGAAGGTCGGTGAAGTGGGATGAGTGAGCTTCAGCCCCAATGGATTCCGCAGGGCTGGCAATGTCCGGTCTGCAAGCGGGTCTACAGCCCGACAGTGACGATGTGCATCTACTGCGGGGATCGCGAGACAAAGGTCTCAACAGACGGGACGGGTATGATTTGGGCGGAAACGATGAGAAAAGATTTCGATTTGACATACGCGCCGCGGAACGAGCCGGCGGAGTGAGGAGGACGGCATGGCCTGGGCGATGGTGGGCATCCTGCTGGTGGTGCTGATGGTGATCGCAAGACTGGAAGAACGCGGGGAATAAGAAGGAAAGAACCGGCTGAAGAGGGCAAAACGGCCCTCTTTGGTTGGCTTGAATTGGGTATTAACATCTTGCACATCGTGACCGGAAAGCGGCGACAGATCGGGAAACGCCATCCTGATCCGACCGACCCGGCGGTGGTAGGAGGCAGGGATGGCCCGCGCCGGGGCGGCAGCCCCAAGAGCGGCGTATAGCAGGAGGGCAGGATGGACACGCGGGACTGGGAGGCTCTATTCGACACCGAGAACCCGACGCCGGGATGGATGAGCGGGGTGCTCCGGCAGCGGAGCGCGGTGACCCGGGCGGGGGACATCCTGTACCTGGCGTCATACCCAGTCTGGGACACCCAGACGGGGAAGCGGGCGGCGGGGATCCGCCCCACCAAGGCGGCGCAGCGGAAGGTGAACGACCGGCGGGCGAAGCTGAAGCTGGAGCAGCTGATCAACGCGAATTTCGGGGACGGGGACCTGCTGATCACCTGCACGTACCGGGACGACCGTCAGCCGGAGGACGCGGAGCGGGCGCGGAAGGACATCCGGAACTACCTGCTGAAGATCCGGCGGATGCGGGAGAGGAGGCGCCTGGAAGAACTGAGATACGTCTACGTGACCGAGACCACCCACAGCGGCCGGCGGGGGACGCGGTACCACCATCACCTGATCGTGAACGGGGACGGCGTGACCCGGGAGGAGCTGGAGGCGGCCTGGATGACCCAGCAGCGGAGCGTGGGCCGCATCGGATTCTGCAACACACGGCGCGCCCAGGAGACCGAGGAGGGCCTGAGCGGCTGGGCGAACTACATCACGAAGAGCGGCGGGAAGCCGGAGGACGGCAAGGAACAGGAGAACGGGATCGCCACAAAGCGGCGCTGGTGCCGGAGCCGGAACCTGACGGTGCCGGAGACGCGGACGAGCGACAAGCGCATCAGCCGCCGGCGAGTGGAGAAGCTGGCGGCGGGGATGGAGACGGAAGCGAAGGCGATCCTGGAAAGCATCTGCCCGGGGTATGAGCTGATCGACTGCAGTGTGCGGGAGAGCAGCTATGTGCCCGGGGCCTACATCCGCGCGCGATTGCGGCGGAAGAAACCGAAGAGGAGGAGCCTATGGGACAGCCTGATCTGACCGAGGAAAAGAAACGGACCCGGGAGCTGAAGAGTCCGCCAAACTGTGACAGAATGTCATGCTTTGCCAACAAAAAGGGCAGCTGCGACTGCCTGGCGGAGAACGACTTCAAGGACGGAAACGGACGGCCGAGGGCCTGCCCGTTCTATCAGCCGTGGAGCCTGGAGCTGGCCGCGGAGGTGGCCAAGGCGGGACGAAGACCGGGATAAGAAGGGGGCGGCCCTCTCCGTCAGCCTGACGGGGATCCCCACACAGAGGGCCCGAAGGAGGCGCACGGAGGGCGACCGGAAAGCCCTCCGTGATTCCCCATATCGAAAAGCTGCGCATAGCGCGCGGCTTTTTTTGCGTGGGTTTAGACAGTAAACTAACGATAGACCGCGGGCGCGGGGGCGCGCGGGCGCCGGAAAGGAAAGGTGTCCCAAATGACCCATATGCGCGCGACGCGCGCGCGAGGGAGGTGAGCAGGGTGAGCGTGAACTGGCGGCTGGCGAAATGGCGGGACCAGGGGGCCCTGCTGACCGCCTGGGCGCGGCGGGGCCTGACGCAGGAGGAGATCGCGCGGCGGATGGGCGTGAGCCGGAAGACGCTGCAGCGATGGATCCGGGAGTACGCCTGGATCCGGGAGCCCCTGCAGCGGGGGCGCGAGATCGTGGACGCGGAAGTGGAGAACGCGCTGCTGAAGCGGGCGCTGGGCTGCGTGGTGATCGAAAAGAAGTACGGCATGCCGGCGATCAGGCCGGAGGACCTGGAAGAGGGCGAGACGCCGGCGCCGATCCTGCTGGGCGTGACGGAGAAGGAGATCCCACCGGACCCGCGGAGCGCCATGTTCTGGCTGACGAACCGGATGCCGGAGGCGTGGAAGAACCGCATCGAGGAGACGGAGAAGCAGACGGAGCCGATCCAGATCGTGATCCAGGCGCCGACGGAGGAGACGAGAAAAGCATCTGCGAAGGGGGCGCAAAAATGAATCTTCCGCAGCTGACGGTGCACGAGACGAGCAATTTGTACACGAACGTCTTCGCGGGACTGAACAGGAACGAGCGGGCGCAGGACGGGGAATTCAGCGACATGGAGAACATGACGGTGGACGACTATCCGGTGATGAGCCCGCGGAAGAGGCGGACGCTGGCGCGCCTGGCGCCGGGACCCATGGGGATCCTCGAGAAGGAGAAGCTGGCGCTGATCACCTGCGCGACGGGGGAGCTGCCGCACCTGATCTACGGCGAGTATGACCTGACCACGCTGCAGGGGATCACCCTGACGGCGGACGAACCGAAGCAGCTGGTGAGCATGGGCGCCTACCTGTGCGTCTTCCCGGACGGCATATACGTCAACACGGAGGACTACACCGACCACGGGAGCATGGCGGAGAGCCGGACGGGGCTGACGGGGCTGACGGTGAGCCTGTGCCGGATGGACGGCAGCATCTACAACACCGGCGAGCTGCACATCGGCCCGACACCGCCGGCGAACCCGGGGAACGGCGACAACTGGGTGGACACCACGGCGACACCGAACGCCCTGAAGCGGTACAACGAATACACAGGAGAGTGGGTGCAGGCGACCACCACCTACGTGCTGATCCAGGGCGTGGGCGGGGACTGGAAAGCCTACGACGGCGTGGAGATCTCCGGCCTGGCCACGGCGGACGCGGAGAAGGCGGCGCAGATCGAAGCCCTGAACGGGGATAACATCGTCTACGGCGTGACGACAAACGGCGGCCTGATCATCGCGGGGATGCTGGCGGGGGCCTGCACGACCACGGGGACCGCATCCTTCAAGCGCTCTGTGCCGGCGATGGACTACGTCTGCGAGAGCGGGAACCGCATCTGGGGCTGCAAGTACGGCGTCGTGGGCGGAAAGACCGTGAACGAGATCTATTGCTGCAAGCTGGGGGACTTCCGGAACTGGCGCTGTTACATGGGCTTGAGTACGGACAGCTGGGCGGCGACGGTGGGCACGGACGGCCCCTTCACCGGGGCGGTGACCTACCGGAACATGCCGACCTTCTTCAAGGAAAACCAGATCCACCGGGTGACCGGGAGCGCGCCTTCGAGCTACAGCATCAACACCCAGGCAGCCCGCGGGGTGATGGACGGGAGCTGGAGGAGCCTGGAGGTGGTGGGCGAGACGCTCTACTACCTGAGCCGGAGCGCGGTGATGGAGTACAACGGCGCGCTGCCGGTGGAGATCAGCGAGGCGCTGGGCCGAGAGCCCCTGCACGGCGGCGTGGGCGGGAGCTACGGCAGCAAGTATTACCTCTCCGCCCTGGACGGCAGCGGGGACGCCCATCTCTACGTCTACGAGAGCGCGAGGCGGATGTGGACGCGGGAGGACGACCTGCGGGCGGTGGGCTTCGCGCGGGCGGGGGACGGCCTGTACTGCCTGAGCGTGGACGGCAAGCTCTGGGACCTGAAGGGGAACGACACCTACCTGGAGCAGGCCACCACGCCGGAGGAAAGCCTGGACTGGAGCGCGACCTTCGCGCCCTGGGGATATGAGGATCCCAACCAGAAGTACATCAGCCGGGTGAACATCCGCATGCGGCTGGAGGAGGGGACGCGGGTGTACCTGTGGGCCCAGTACGACAGCAGCGGAAGATGGGAGCCGCAGGGGCAGATGAAGTGCCCGCGGACGGGGACCTTCCTGCTGCCGGTGCTGCCGGCGCGGTGCGACCACATGCAGATCCGGATCACCGGCAGCGGCGAGGCGAAGATCTTCAGCGTGAGCAGGATCTACGAGAGCGGCGGGGACGGCTGGAGCGGACCGCTCGGGAGGTGACGGGGAGTTACTCCCTCAGTCAGCCTGACGGCTGCCAGCTCCCCCAAAGGAGGAGCCAAGTAATCAAGAAGACCCCCGAAGGGGGTGCGGGGGGCGATCGGAAATCCCCCCGGGAGGTGACGGGGAGTTACTCCCTCAGTCAGCCTGACGGCTGCCAGCTCCCCCAAAGGAGAAGCCAAGTAATCAAGAAGACCCCCGAAGGGGGTGCGGGGGGCGATCGGAAAGCCCCCCGGGAGGTGAGCAGATGGCACTGATTGAAGCGCCTGAATTCTTCCGCGGACGGGACACGGAGGGCCTGCGCAGCGTCTACGACTATCTGGTCCGTCTGAGCGACCAGCTGAACATCGCGCTGAACAGCATGAGCGTGACGCAGTTTATTCCGGAGGAGGCTGCGAAGCTGCAGCTGGTGACCGGGACCGGGGAGACGGCGAGCCAGGAGACGCTGCAGCAGCAGATCGCACAGCAGGCGGAGACGCTGAAGGCGTTCATCATCAAGACGGCCAGCACCGTCAAGTACGAGATGGACGAAGTATTCCACGAGATGGTGGGCACCTACGACGCGGAGAGCGAAGACGAGCAGTACAAGTACAGCGCGCGATGGCACAGGATGACGGTGGACACCGCGCTGGGGACCACGACCACCTTCAAGGACGCGGTGGAAATGACGGTGGAGGAGGGCGTGGCGGCCTTCCACAAGTATCAGGCAGAGACGCAGCAAGTGATCACCATCGGCCGGATCGGTGACGACGCCGGAGGGGCGGCGAGGTACGGCATCAGCATCGCGTCCATACTGAGCGCGGTGGAAGCGGAAGGCGACTACGGCGTCAATACCTACACGAAGGGCCGGACGCGCGTGGAGCTGGTGAGCGACAGGCTGAGCTTCTACGACGAACAAAACGCAGAGGTGGCATACCTGAGCAACAGCAAGCTGTACATCCGAAGCGCGGAGATCGTGAACCAGCTGAGCATGGGGCACCTGCTGGCCACGGTGAACAGCGCGGACGGCAGCGTGAGCATCGGCTACAACAGCGGGTGGCAGAGCTAAGGAGGAACATATGGCGACAGCAAGCGGCGGAGCGATATACCCGAGCCTGACCATCGACACGGACACGGTATATACACTGAAGAGCATCAACGCGACCGGGACCCGGATGAACTGCACAATCGCGATGCCGAGCGGTGCGACCATCCCGAGCGGGACGGGGAACTATATGCGGCTGGTGCTGAAGAGCGGCTCGACGGAGACGGACCTGTACGGGCAGAACATCAGCTATCCGGCAGCGGGGACATCCACATTCGTAAGCGTATACCTGCCGCTGAGCACACTGGGGAACACGCTGAGCGCAGGCGCGAACGCAGGCACCGGGGGCGTGATCCTGCGCTGTTATGTGGGCGGAACGCTGAAGATGCAGCCGGTGCTGCAGGTGAAATACAAGGCCGCGGACCTGGACATTGTGCCGACGGTGGCGCTGGCGGTGGAAGGCGTGAAGAACAGCCTGCCTGCAGGCGCCTACTACACCTATATCGACGGGATCAAGGTGACGGCGACTATCACCACAAAGTACGGGGCGACCGTGAAGGACTCGGCGCTGCAGGGAACGGAACTTCAAGCGCAATCACCGGGAGCGGGGACGAGCATCCACATGATCAACCCGATCCGGCAGACGGGGACACACAGCTACACGATAGCCGTCACAGACAGCCGCGACATGACGGTGATGCAGACAGTCAGCTTCACCGGGACGATCACAAGCTACACGGCGCTGAGCGTGAGCATGACGGCAGAGCGCTGCAACAGCAGCGGAGCCGTGGACCAGACAGGGACGAAGCTGAAGATCAAGATCGGGAGCAACAAACCGGGGAGCACCACGAAGGCGAACCTGTACTACAGGGAAAAGGGCGCGATCAGCTGGAACGAGCTGGAGACCAACGTGGCGCTGACGACCGCCACAATCACGAAGAACTATACCGGCATCACGCTGGAAACAGACAAGAGCTACGACGTCAAGGCCGAGGTAACGGACGGGATCCACCCGGTGCGCACCACGACGCAGGCGGACATCCCTCAGGGATACGCCTATCTCTATCTGAACGCCAAGGACAAGGCGCTGGGCGTGGGCGCGGTGGCGGGAGCCAATCAGGTGGCGGTGGGCGGCGGGATGCAGCTGCTGTACGGCGGGGAAGAGGTGGCAACCAAGGAAGACGTCGGATTCTACAGGACGATGGTGACCATCAACAACCCGGTGACGATCAGCGACATCACGGACGGAGACGCCTACCTGGTGATCATCCAGAAAGCGGCCAACACGGACGACAGCAACGTATGCGGGCTGTATCTGGTGAATACGAGCTACGGCCTGGCGAAGAAGCTGACAGGCGGCTACAACGTGTCGATCACGGTGAACAACAGGACGAGCATCACGATCACCAACAGCGGAACAACGCCGGTGCTGGTATTCATGCTGAAGATCGGGCGGTATTGACGGGGAACAACGAGGAGGGGGAGCATCATGGCGATTGTTTACGACAGGAAAAAGAAGCCGACGGGGCAGAGCGTGACGAGCACCGGGACCGGAGGGGCCGGCGGGACCGCGGGCGGCGGCAGCGGCGGCGGGAAGCCGACGACGACGGCGACCGGGACGCAGGCGAGCCAGAACCCGGCGGTGAGCGGCGCCACCGGCGCGCCGGTCTACAACGGCAGCAAGATTAATTACGGGAAGATCAACGGCCAGCAGGGGATCACCGGGGGCGCCGGTACGCCGGGCAGGCTGCCGGAGGGCGCGACCATCGGATCGAAGCCAAGCGTGACCATCGGGAGCAACGGCCAGATGGTGAGCGGCTACAACGGCCTGCAGGGGCTGAGCGCCGGCACCCAGGCGGGCCTCGGGAACCTGATGGGCGGATATCAGCCGGGGCCGAACGTGACCGCGGCGCAGCAGCACCTGAACGAGATCCTGGCGGGGAAGCCGGGGGACTTCCGCTATGGCCGGCAGGACCAGATGAACAGCCTGCTGGACACCATCCTGGGGCGGGATCCGTATCAGAGCCAGTACGCGGACCAGATCAGCGGCCTGCAGAACGAGATCGACAACCGCGGCCCCTACGCAGGCGCCTACGACCAGCAGATGGCGGACCTGCAGAACCGCATCGCGGGGCGGGATCCGTATGAGAGCCGGTGGACGCCGGAGATGGAAAGGCTGTACGCGGAGATCCAGAACCGGGAGCCCTTCAAGTATGACCTGAACTCCGACATGCTGTACCAGAACATGGCCGACCAGTACCAGCAGATGGGACGGCAGGCCATGATGGACGCCACGGGGAACGCCTCGGCCATGACCGGGGGCTACGGCAACAGCTACGCGGCGACGGCCGGGAACCAGGCTTATCAGCAGTATCTGACGCAGCTGAACAACCAGATCCCCGAGCTGTACGACCGGGCCTATCAGCAGTACCGGGACCAGGGCAGCGACCTGATGAACCAGTGGAGCATGGCCGGGAGCATGGACGACCGGGACTATCAGCGGTGGCAGAACGAGGGGCAGGACCTCTACAATCAGCTGGGCATGTGGCAGAACGCGGACGCACGGGACTATCAGCGGTGGCAGGACGCCGGGAACGACCTCTACAACCGGCTGAACATGTGGCAGAACGCGGACGACCGGGACTATGGCCGCTATCAGGACGAGGGGCAGAACCTGATGAACCAGTACGGCCTGATGGGGCAGGACTATGACAGACAGTACGGCCAGTGGCAGGATGTTCTCAATCAGTGGAACAACGACCGGAACTTCGCGCAGGGACAGTACCAGTACGAGAACGACTTCGGCGCGCAGCAGTATCAGAACCAGTGGAACAACCTGATGAACCTGGCGGGCATGGAGAACAGCGACTACTGGAACCAGACGAACCTGGACAACACGAACTATTGGAACCAGCAGAACCTGGACCACGACACGGAGATGGCGCTGCTGGGGAACAAGCTGAACCAGGAGAACACGATGAACGGCCAGCTGTGGAGCATCGTGCAGAGCTACATCGCGAACGGCCAGCAGCCGCCGGAGGCGCTCCTGCAGCAGCTGGGGATCAGCCCGGAGTACCTGCAGAGCCTCTTCCCCGAGAAGCCGGCGGTGACGGGACCCGGGAAGACGGACACGGATGACGATAAGATCGACGGAGACGATGACAAGACGCCGGGGTTCGTCCAGTGGGTGAACAGCCTGATTGATGCAAGCGCCCTGCCGGGACTTATGAACGGCAAGAAACCGCCGAAGAAACCTTACCTGACCTAAACGACCCACAAACGGGAGGACTAATAAATGGCCAGCTACATGGAGAACCTGGAGAATGATATCAAGCGCTACCAGGAGGAGCAGGAGCGCCGGAGGCGCGAGGAGGAAGCGCGCCGGCGGGCGGCGGCGGAGCGGATGGCGCAGGAGCGCGCCGCGCAGGAGCAGCTGCTGCGGAACGAGACGGCGGCGCGGGCGATCGTGAACCCGGGCGCGCCGGCGGAACCGAAGGGAGCGCTCGGGAATGCGATGGACACGATGCGCAGCCGCATCGACCAGATGCGCGCCATTGCGCTGGCCAACAGCCTGATGGGCGGGAAGACAGGGGCGACCGGAAAACCGGCGCCCTCTTCCGGCGTCAAGGGGAACACGGCGAAGGCGCCGGAGAAGAAGGGGCCGACGCTGCCGGAGGTGAATCCGGCGAGGGAGACCCCGGCCAGCCGGATGCGGAAGGCGAACGAGCTGCTGGGAGCCAACCAGCTGATCGTGGGCGAGGACGGGAAACTGAAGAGGAACCCGGGCGTACTGATGCCGAACGGGGTGCAGTGGCCTGCCTATAAGTATTCCATGGAGAGAGTCACCGGGCGGAACCCGGCGAGCTTCCTGCTGAAGCAGAACGATCAGGCGGACGCGAGCCAGCCCTTCGCTCGGGCGATGAACATGGCCAGGGACTGGCTGAGCAAGAACGACCTGCCGGCGAGCTGGGAGGAGATGACGCCGGAGCAGCGGCGGCGCGTGACCGGCGACACATCGCAGGAGAGCATCTTCGCGCCCATGCAGCGGCAGTGGTTCGAGGAGGAATACAGCAACTGGGCAAACAGCAGCCAGGAGAACCGGGAGAAGGACGCGGCCAACCAGATCATCGGCATGGTGACGTCGCGGAGCGGCATGCAGAACTTGCTGGACTTCCTGAAGCAGGGGGACGAGCTGAAGGGCGACCCGGAGAAGCGGAGCGCCGGCAGCGGATACGACGACGTGGCGGTGGCGAGGGCGAACTATGACAAGACGGCGCGGAAGACCGGCGCCTATGACGGACAGGAGGACGCGGACAACGGCCTGCTGAGCGACAGCGCGCTGAAAAAGAAGGCGCAGGACAGCAGCGCGGAAGCGAAGAAAGCGAACGACCTGGCCGGGCAGATGCGCAGGCGGGTGCAGGAGATCATCGACAAGGCGAGCCAGCCGGGCAGCGAGGACACGCTGACGGACGAGGAGAAGGATCTGCTGGTGCGCCTGGAGGGCTACGAGCCCGACACGGAGGACGAGGAGAACCTGGAGCGGCAGCGCTTCAACGCGGTGTATGACGCGCAGCGGGGACTGCTGGGCAACTGGGAACAGCGCGAAAACTGGTATGAACCGCTCGCACAGGCGAACGCGGCGGCGGAGGCTGCGGCGAAGACGGCCGAGGAAGCGGAGGGCGAGCTGGAGGGGCGCCGGATGACCAGCGAGGCGCTGGCGGCCATCGAAAGGGGAGAGACTGCCATATCCCCGCTGGCAAATCCGGTGAAACCTTACGAGGATTTGTGGGATGCCATGCAGAACGGGCAGGGCGCCTGGGACGACCGGCTGCTGCTGAGCTTCATCCTGAACCCGGAGATCCAGCAGGCAGGCGACGTGCTGCTGCACCACAGGCCGGAGGAAGGGCAGAACGACTGGCTCCAGCAGGGGCTCAACCTCCTGGACGATGATGAGAAAAAGGCGGCGGAATACTACGCGGGCCGCGGGCAGCTGCGGGAATACCTGGACAGCATCGGACCGGAGCTGAAGAAGCGCCGGCGCGAAGCGATGAACATGGCGACGGCCAACACGGCGACCGCGGACGTGGGCAGCGCGGTGGGATCCTTCATCCTGGCGCAGGCGGCGGGGCTGCAGTCCATCGGCGACAGCTGGATGATCGGCCTGAACAGTCTGCTGGGGAAGGAGATCCCCGACTACAGCACACTGTACGACATGACGGCCACGAAGCAGACGATCCAGGGCGTACAGACGGAGGCGGCAGGAGATCTGGCGGAGAAGGCGGGGCTGCCGAGGGCCTTCGGTACGATCACCTACGGCGCGATCTACTCCGCGGCGGAGAACGTGCTGCGCAACATGATCACCGGCGGGGCGGACAAACTGCTGGGCGGCGCGAAGATCGACGGGAAGACCATCAGCGAGGCGGCGAACTGGCTGAACCTGACGCTGATGGGAAACCAGGTATTCGCCAGCAGCATGTATGAGCATGCGCAGAACAACGACAGCGCGGAGCGCTCGATCCTGTACGCGCTGGGCGATGTGGGCATTGAGATCCTGACGGAAAACCTGCACATCGACGAATTCTTCGATTCCGTGATGCGGGGAGATACCCTGTGGAAGAACGTGCTGGCGGAGGCCGGCGAGGAACTGGCGGGGAACCCGCTGAAGTGGGTATTCGACGCGGTGGCGGGGACGCTGATCGGCGAGGAAAGCGACTTCCAGAGGATGTTCCAGGAGGCGAAGGCGGCGAACCCGGACAGGAGCGACGCGGACATCCTGAAGGAGCTGTGGGGCGGAAGGCTGCAGGAGATGGCCGTGGACGGCCTGAGCGGCGCCTTCTCCACGCTGATCAGCACGGCGCCGGTGTACGCAGCGGGCACGGCGAACCAGAACCGCATCGGGGCGGACATCCGCGGCGTGGAAGGCGCGCAGAGCCAGCTGATGAGCATTGCGGAGAGCCTGAACAACAGCGAGATCAACGAGACGCTGGAGAAGATCAAGGGCGGAGAGAAGAAGACCAAACTGCCGAGGAAGCGGCTGCTGGGACAGCTGTATCAGCAGGTGTATGAGCAGCTGGACCCGGAGGGACGGAAAACGCTGGACCAGCACGTCTTCGGCGAACAGGTGAAGGCGGACCTGCGGGGCAGCGCGAGGAAGACGAAGAAGGGCAAGCTGGCGGCGAAGGAGGGCCGCGAGCTGACGCAGGAGGAGATCAGCCAGGCGGAGGGCGGCGACCGGACGGTCTACTGGACCGGGATCGACGGCGGGGACGAATTCGGCGGGGCGGCGACTGTGGAGCGCTTCGACGAGGCGAACCCGAACAATGTGATCATCCGGGACAGAGAGGGCAACGAGCACAGCGTGAAGGCGGACGACCTGACCTATGAGGACGCCGGCGTGGCGGCCGTGGTGGACGCGCTGGGCAGCAACGGCACCGAGATGGACACCGAGGCGAAGAACACCATGCTGGCGGCCTACAACGGCGGGGACAGCGCGGAATTCGTGACCAAACACCTGAGCGCCTTCCGGCAGGGCCTGACCGAGGGCGCCATGCGGCCGGGCGAGCAGAACCTGACCAGCGGCGCGGAGGACGGCGCGAGCGCGCAGAAGGCGCAGGAGGCGCAGCGGCCGGGCGAGCAGAACCTGACCAGCGGCGCGGAGGACGGCACCGCGGAGGCGGTGATCCGCGCGGCGGCGGAGAACGGGGACCTGACGCAGGAGCAGGCGGAAGATCTGATCCGGCAGACGCAGCAGCAGACGCAGCAGCAGACGCAGGACCAGGCGGCCGCCGGCACGACCGAAGGGGAAACCAGCGAAACCGAACAGACGAACCCGCAGGCCGGAGGGACCGCGGGAGCGCAGCATGCGGCCACGGCGGAGGCGTTGATCCAGGCGGCGGCGGAGAACGGCGCCATCACCCAGGCGCAGGCCACGCAGCTGACCAACCAGCTGAACCTGCGGCGGGCGGAGATCCGCCAGGAGGCCCAGCAGGCGCAGCAGACCCGGCAGGAGGCGCAGACGCAGCAGCTGACGGGGCGGGAGGCTGCCGGCACGGCCGCGGCGCCTGCGGCGCAGCGCTATACCGGGACGCAGCGGATGCTGTACGAAGCGGGACAGCGGGCAGGCCAGGCGCGGGAGGCGCAGCGCCTGCAGACGGTGGAGGCGAACCGCGGGCGGCCGGGCACCGGGCGCGTGGTCTTCGAGAGCAGCGTGAAGACGAACCAGCTGAGCCGGGAGCAGCGGATGCAGGTGAACACCCTGAAGCGCATCGGCAAGGTGCTGGGCATCGACTTCAGCTTCTTCGCGAGCCAGGCGGACGAGACGGGACAGTTTACGGCCGAACAGGGCAGCTACAGCCTGAACACGAACAGCATCCGCCTGGACATCAACGCCGGCAGGAATAAGATCTCCGACAGCATGACGAAGACCGCCATCCTGAGGACGGCGGCCCATGAGATCACGCACTTTATTGAGCACAACAGCGGCATGGGCTACGGCCGGCTGCAGACCGCGGTGCGCGCGGTGATGGACGCGAACAATGGAACCGGCTATTTCGACCAGATGGTGAAGAACCAGATGCAGCGGAACCGGCTGACGGAGAGCGACGCCATGCGCGAGGTGATCGCGGACGGCTGCGAGATGATGCTGCAGGACAGCGAGGCCGTGAAGCGGCTGGTGCGGGAGAACCGGAACCTGGCGGAGACGATCCGGGACATGATCGTGGAGCGGATCGTGAACCCGATCCGGGAGGCGTTCAAGGGGATCCGGGCGAACAGCCTGGAAGCGCAGGCGCTGATGGAGGCGGACAAGTACGCCAGGGACCTGCAGAAGCTGTGGGACGACGCGCTGGTGGAGGCGGTGAGGAATAACCGGGGCGAGGAGATCACCACGGAGACGGAAGAGGCGGCGCCGCAGTTGACCGCGAAGGAGCAGACGGAAGAACAGCGGGCGATCGATTACGTCAAAGGAGAATCTGACGGCGTGATCGACATGCCGGAGCAGACGACCCAGGAGAGCACGAGGACCTGGGAAGAACCGGAGCTGAAGAAAGCGCGGGGAATCACCAGGCGGTACCTCGAAGCGCACGAGGGGGCCGTATGGGAGCAGAGGACGCTGCCCAACGGGAAAAAGGAATACTACGTCAGCGGGCGCGAGATCAGCCGCATGGCGATGATGGACGCCGGCTGGAGCAAGGCCAAGATCAACCGTCACCTGCGCTTCATGGATCAGGCGGCCGCATGGATGAAGGAAGCCGGACTGAAGTACCGCTTCATCGGCATGGACGACATCAACAGCGCGCGGCTGATGTATAACCACGCGACCGGGCAGATCACCATGAGCTGCAAGGTGGCGAATGCGGAGTATCCTGTCAACTTCGACTTCACCTACATCTGCAAGAAGCGCCAGGCGCTGCAGCACTACATGGACGACCTGGCGGCAAGGGCGGGCACGAGCGGGGGCAGCATGCTCTCCGAGATGGAGCTGACGCCGGCCAACCTGCAGCGGATCAACAAGTACCTGAGCGACAGCGGGTACGAAACCGCATGCCTGGGCTGCTTCGTGGAGGCGCGGCGGGCGCACATGAAGAGCCACACGGAGAAGTTCGAGGGCGTCTGGAACGACCTGGTGCGGCAGGTGCAGAAGGAGCGCGGCGGAAAGGTGAAAGACATCACCTGGTTCCGCTTCGCGCAGGAGCACAACGTGCTGGACAGCATGAGCGACGCGGAGATCTCCAAGCTCGAGGAGGAGATGCGCAAGTTCAAGACCTACGGCACGGGATCCCTGGAGGACAAGATCCTGCGGACGCTGAGGGCGAAGCCGGAGCTGCTGCACTACATCAGCGCGGACGACATCATCAGCAGCGAAGGCCGCACGAAGATGACGGAGCTGGACCCGATGCTGAGCAGCCTGGTGCAGGCCAGCATGGGCGCGAGCGCGATGAAACCGGCCTACGGCTTCATCCCCTACAACAGCGAGATCGCGCTGCTGGGGAACAGGACGGCGAAGATGCCGACGCTGGAATACCTGAAGAAGATCGGCGGCGCACGGAGCCAGAGCTTCAGCGACTTCATCATCACGCACTACATGGACCACCTGCAGAAGACGCTGGACTACGCGGCGAAGGGCTGGACGGCGCACACATACACCAAGGAGCTGGCGCGGGCGATGCTCTTCGGCATGACCGGGGAGAAGATCAACCTCTCCGTGATGTTCGACGTGGACAACAGCGTGGACTGGGCGCATGCCGGACTTGACCGGGACGGGAACCTGCTGGTCAGCGACTGGCGGCACCAGGCGCGGGTGCGCAAGAGCGGGAACACGGACCAGACGAGCTACGTGCAGTCGATCCCCTACGCGGAGGCGGTGGCGCTGGAGAATGACCCGCGGTACAGCAAGAACGTGGGCGTCATCGGCGTGGGCTACAGCTGGAACCACATCCTGACCATGCTGAACGGGAACACGGTGCCCTATGTGATCCCCTACCACCGCAGCGGCATGCCGGCGGACATCATGACGGCGACACATCTGGACCACGCGACGGATTACCAGAACGTGCAGAACACGATGAAGGTGACCGGCTATGCGCGGGTGACGAACCGGGACAAGGGCCTGGGTGTGCCGAGCTACGCCAGCTGGAACATCGCCAAGGAAACGGAGCCCTACACCGGGGAGATCTTCGACCTGCAGGAGGCGCTGGAGCGGACCGGGGACGGCCAGGCGGCGATCAGCGAATGGCTGGAGTGGATGGACGAGAACGATCTGAGCCCGGTGACGGAGGCGCTGAAGATCAACGGGAAAGAAGTCACAGGCCACGGCAGCTATGACATCTACGGCGAGCTGGAGAGAACCGGGAGCAACACGGAAACGGCGAGCGATTACATGGCCTGGTGCATCCAGAACGGCGGGGTGCCCCTGTTCTATGAATTCGGCGCGCATGAAAACTACCACCGCATGCTGTTCGACTTCAGCACCACGGACCTGGTGACGGGCGAGACAGCGCCGCAGCGGCCGGTGGACATGGAGCCCCTGATCCGCATGGGCGCGGACGAAGCCCTGCACAACGGCTGGGCGCTCCAGGACGCGAACGGGAACCCGGCGATGCTCTACGACGCGGACGGCAGCCAGGTGATGGACCGGGACGGCAATCCGAAGACGGCGCGCGCGAAGGGCGTCGAGGGGTACATGGCGGAATACGACCAGTATAACGAAGAGCAGTTCGCAGGGGAGAAGTACGAGCAGACGCTGCGGGCGATCCACGACCTGGCGGAAAAGAAGCAATTCAGCGCGAGGGAACCCATCGAAGTGCGCGAGGACGGGCTGGTGGCGGTGCACAACATGAAGGTGAACGACCTGCTGGAGGCGCTGAAGCAGGGCGGCCTGACATGGCCGAGCATCGCCGTGCGCAAGGCGCGCGGAAACCGGGAAGGCTTCGGGGAATTCGGGAACAGCTCTGTGTTCTTCCGCAAGGAAGTGATCACGAGGATCAACGATTACTACTCCATGAACGACAACGGGATCGGCAAGACGCGCGTGTACGGCACGGACGCCTACACCGAATCGCTGCCGAGTGAGATCCTGCGGCAGCTGCAGAACGGGCAGGAAACCGTACGCTTCCGTACGCCGTGGGGCGAATGGGAAGAGTACCCGGCCACCGTGCAGGGGCTGCATCAGGCGATGGAATCCATCCATCGAATCAACGAGACACAGAGCGGAAAATGGTCCGTTGAGGACTATGGCTTCGCCGGATTGCTGGCGACCATGGCAGCCAAGCGGTACAGCAGCGTGGAGGATATCCGCGCAGATCTGAACCGGCTGGCGACGCGGGAAGAGCGCAACAAGGATCGGGACGCTGTAGAGAGAAAGGCGAACCAGCTGGCGTGGGACATCTGGAACGCGCGCGGGAACACCAGCTACGGCGACCTGGACGACTTCACCTGGGCATTCAAGCAGAAGCTGGGCGAAGTGGGCAAGAAGACATCCAACTCAGACGGGAGCCAGGCCGGATGGGAATGGGTGGACTTTGACAACACAGACAACGACGCGGGCTATGGCCTGAAGGACAACCCGAATCTGTTCACCTTCAACGGCGAAGTGGTCAGGATGACGGGCGAGGAGATGCAGCGGATCAGCGACCTGCTGGAGGAAGCGCGGAACATCCGGACGGACTTCTTCGAGGCGAAGGTGCGGCGCGCTGTGACAAACGACGAGATCGCGGCGGTGCTGCTGCCGGCAACAATGGACGAATGGTTCGGCGGGCAGGAGGCGCTGGACGAGCTGAAGACCATGCTGGACGATCTGGGGATCGACGTCTACGAGTACGACGGGACGAACGAAGACCGCAAGGCGGTGATGGAAGAGATCCCCGCGTACACGGAGGGGGTGCAGTTCAGCAAGCGGGAACCGATAACAAGGAACGGTCTCAAGATCGGAATGTCAGATGGTGAGCGATACGATAGGCTGAAGGGCACAGAGATAGAAGTATATGATGCGACGGGGAGAATTAGCGATTTAGATTTGGCGGAGATCAATAAAACGAGATGGAAACAAGCCAGTACGGTGCTTGCGCCGATAGCGAGAAAACTGGGGTTGATTTCTACCAGACAGAACGAAGGAACAAAACTAAAAAATAAGTATCTGGACTTTGAGGCGGAATTTTCCAAAAGCAGCCTTGATGAGAGCGTCCACGGGATGCAGGAAAACTATGGTGCTCTTGGACTGTTAATGCCAGTCTTCAAAGAGACATATGAAAATGCTGTTCCTATACTGGTACAGGGAGATAGGTATGCAAATGTTGTAACAGAAAAGGGAAACGTTGAAACATTTGCTTATCTACTTGGAGCGTTTAAATACGAGAAAAAAACGATACCTGTACAGTTTGAGGTAAAGAAAAACACAGCGGAAAGAAACAATTTGTATGTTGTAGCAACAATAAAAGAAGGAGCTGTCATGACCAATTCGCAAGGCGGTACAAACCGACAGGCAATTGGCTCGGCTCCCTCTGAAATGAGTATAGCAGATGTGATTGCGGGTGTCAACTCTGAAGACACGAGAATTCTGGCAAATTTACCATGGCCGTTTTTAAACGCAGAGCAGCTTGCTGGCAAGAGAAAGGGGCTGAAACAAAAGGGAAAACATCTTTATGACAAGGCGACGGCTAAGAACCGGGCAAAGGCGAATGATATTGTCAACGTGACGGAGGAAAGGATAGACGAAGATATCGCCTATCAGGGGACACCGAGCCCAACTTCTGACTATTCAAATGCCTACATGACCTATATCGATCCGCTGGACTTTGTACGGCTGACAGCGCCAAGCGTCGAAAACATGGAGAATGAAAGCCGTGTATGGGTAAACAGCGAGATGCGGGGAGATAGGACGCCATTCCTGAAATTCGATGAAGAGAGTGGGGTCATAACGGACCAGGAAGGCCGCCACCGCATGATGGCCATGGCCAACGCAGGCGTGAAGCGTGTTGCAATCCTGATGATTCCAGAGAGCAGAAAGAATAGGTACAATCGGCAAACGATTGAAAGCCTGGCTGTGACAGGGAAGGTAATCAACGGGGCAAAGGCCGGCGGCGCAGCAACTCTGACAAACCTGATCCCGGTCAATGGGAAGCATCGGCAGGAACTGCTGGATACGTTTGTAAACTCTGAAAACTGGACACAGTACAGTCAGCGCGACTACGGGCAGATGGACGCGGGAGACTTCGTGAGCGCGATGGAGGGCGACCCGGGGCTGAAGGAAGCCGAGGCGGGAGTGCTGCGGCACTACAACGACCTGAAGCGGCAGGCGGCGGAGCTGCAGGCGAAGATCAACGCGACGCAGCAGCAGATGGCGGACGAGGAAGCCCGCACAGCTGCGCAGACCGGCATGGGCGGGGAGAGCCCCGCGGCGGGCACCGGCAGCACCGGCAGCGCCGGCAGGGGCGTGAGCGTGACCGCGGCGCGGGAAGGCACGGACTTCCGGGACGCGGTGGCGGCCATGAACGCGGACTATGAGAAGGCCGTGGGCATGAGCCTGGCGGCGAAGCGGAACAACCTGAAGACCTGGCAGACCCAGCTGGACCGGCTGAACGAGCGCATCACGAAGATGGAGAGCAGCGAGGGCATGGTGGGCCTGATGCAGCGGGCGCACAGGGCCATGGCCAAGCTGAACAGCCTGGCGGAGAGCGGGGAGACCGCGGAGGGCCTGAAGGCCGGCATGGAGCTGATGCGGGAGACGCTGAAGGCCATGCAGGAGGGGAACCGCGAACAGGCGAGGACGCTGACGCGGGACTTCGAGAAGAGCTACTTCACGGATAAGGCGAAGCGCGAGGTGGCGGTGCGGCTGAAGAACCTGACCCGGACGGGCATGAGCATCGAGGAGCTGACGGAGCGCTTCGGGCAGCTGAGCGCGGCCTACTACGCCGGCAGCGAGAACACGGCGGGCATCTGGCAGGACCTGGTGCAGGACCTGCTGGACCCGGCGAATAAGAACTATCCGGCGGCGGAGTTCGGCCTGGCGGAGCGGATCCGCACGGCGCTGGGGAACAAGGTGAAGTACACGATCCCCGTGAACGAAGCGGGCGCGCGCTACATCAAGGAGCGCTGGGGCAGCATCGACAACGCGAACCGGGAAGCGCGGAAGATCCACCTGGAATTCGCGCGGCAGAAGGGCAGCGGCTGGGGCGCGGACAGCGCGGCCGCGGAGCTGGCGGAGCTGGTGCCGGGGCTGATCAATACCGACCGGCACATGGCGCAGGAGGACATCATCGACTGGGTGATGGAGCACAGCGACGAATCCAGCATCAACCGGGAGGAATTCCTCTACCAGCACGGCATCGAGAACGAGCAGGACCAGCTCTACGAAGTGATGAACTTCATCGGCACGGAGCTGACGGGGCTCCAGCAGCTGAGCGCACAGATGCAGGCGGGCCGCCTGCGGAGCGCGCTGCAGAACCAGCAGGCGTACATCGAGAGCATGGACGCGCAGATGGAGGCGCTGCAGGAGCAGATGAAGGACCTCTTCCGCGGGAGCGGCGAGGAGATCCTGCGGCAGATGACGCGCGCCGGCGGCGACGCCAGGACCGTGATGGCCTACATGGGCGCGCTGAACGGGGAGAACGCGGAGAGCAGCCGGGAGACCATCCGGGCGCTGGAGGCCACGGTGCGCGGCTACGAGCAGATGGTGCAGGACATCACCGGCCAGGCGGCGGCGAGCTACGCGAACGCGCTGAAGTGGCACGACAACATCAACGAGAACGAGAAGCTGCACCGGAGCATCCAGCGGTTCGCGAAGCGCCTGGACCGCATGACCCGGCGGGGCACCGACCTCGACCATGTGCCGGAGGAGCTGCGGGGCGTGACCGCGGCGGTCATGCGGATGGTGGCAAAGTTCGACGCGGAGCACAGCCACGGGCAGGCGATGCTGGCCTTCAGCGCGAAGGACGCGGCGCAGATCGCGGGCGAATACGCGCGCATGGGCGAGAGCAGCGGCTACTATGACGAGGAAGTGCTGGAGCTGCTGGACGCCATGCGGAGCAGCATCGAAGCCTACGAGCAGGTGCGGGCGAACGGCCTGCGGGGCGCGGACGCGGCGGCGGCCTACAACGAGGCGCTGACGAACATCCGGGACAGCCTGGAAGTGCTCAGCGGCATGGTGACAGCGGCGAACAAGGTCTTCATGGCCGGGAAGAGCGAGGAGATCCAGCAGGTGGCGCAGAAGGCCGGCGGCGAGATGCTGAAGCGGACGAACGCGCGGAGCTTCGACGGCGCCTTCCGCGGACTGGAGACGGCGATGGAGCTCTTCGGCACCGGGAACATGACGCCCTACTACTTCTTCAAGCGGCTGGGCGGCGTGATGCGGGCGCTGCACGACGAGCTGCGGCGGGGACAGAACAAGTACGGCCTGCGCCTCGACCAGGCGAAGGCGGCGATCCAGGGCATGAAGGAGCGCTACCACTACGACAGCTGGGCGAACCGGGACAACGACACGCTGACCCTGCCCACCAGCAGCGGGCGGAAGGAGACCCTGACCCGTGAGGAAGCGCTGTACCTGCGGGCGGTGTGGAACCGTGAGCATACGGGCAAGCAGATCGAGACGAGCCACCTGGAGAACGGCGGCTTTGTCCGGGAGGACGCGAAGAAGACCGGCATCCACCGCATGACGGAGCGCACGGGGCTGAAGGTGTCCGAGCAGGCCATGGAGAGCATCAACAACTGGCTGACGGACGAGCAGAAAGCCTACGGCGACGCCATGGTCCGGTACCTCTCCACCACGGTGGGCGGCTGGGGCAACGAAACCTCCATGCAGATGTACGGGTACCGGAAGTATCGGGAGGAACACTACTTCCCCTTCAAGGTGTACCGCGGCAACCTGAAGCAGGGCAGCAATGCCGGCGCGCTGGGCCTGGGCGAGACGGCGACGGTGAACCCCCACCTGATCAAGAGCGGATTCAGCAAGAACCTGACGGCGGGCGCGCGGAACAGCGTGGTGCTGGGGAACTTCACGGACACGGCGCTGGAGCACATCAGCGGGATGCTGACCTACTCCACGGTGGCGGCGCCTGTGGAGCAGCTGAACAGGGTACTGAACGCGAAGGTGGGCACGGACGAGGAAGCGGTGCTGGACGGAACGGGCATGGTGACCGGCAGCGAGTGGAACGCCTCGGCGCCGCAGGGGATCACGCTGCGGGCGCTCTTCGAGCAGAAGTATGGGCGGAACATGGCGCGGTACCTGGCCACCTACCTGAAGGACCTGAACGGCGGCGTCCAGGCGGACAGCCGGGAGCGGGCCTTCGACCGCCTGCTGAGCCTCTTCAAGAAGGGCGCGGTGAGCGGCAGCCTGAGCGTGAGCTTCAAGCAGCCGGTGAGCTTCCTGAGAGCGGCCTACGAGATCAGCCCGAAGTACCTGGCCGGTGCCATCGCGATCCCCGGGACCCACCTGCGGGACAGCTACAGCGAGATGCGCAGGTACGCCGGCGTGGGCGCCATCAAGGAGATGGGCCGGTACGACACGGCCACCGGCTGGACCGCGGCGGAATGGCTGGGCGACCGGGCGGACGAGGACAGCAAGCTGCGGCAGCTGTGGAAGGGCGCGCGGGAGTCGATCGGCTACGACGCGGACAATAAGAAGCTCAGCTGGGAGACCTTCAAAAACCGGTGGGACATCATCGCGGGATACCTGCCGGGGAAGATGGACGAGCTGACCTGGAACCGGCTGTGGGAAGCCGTGAAGCTGGAGCAGGCGGCGAAGAACCCGGGGATGGACACGGCGAGCGAGGCATTCCTCCGCAAGTGCGGGGAGCGCTTCACGGACGTGATCGACGCCACGCAGGTGTACGACAGCACCATGAGCCGGAGCCAGAACATGCGCAGCAGGAGTGCCATGATCAAGGGCATCACGAGCTTCATGGCGGAACCGACGGTGAACCTGAACATGCTGGCTGATGCCGTGATGAGCCATAGCCCGAAGAAGCTGGGGACCGCGGCGGTGATCTACATCCTGAGCGCGGCGGCGCAGGCGCTGGTGACGGCGCACTTCGGCACCATCCGCGAGGACGACGAGGAGAAGGAAAAGACCTACTGGGAGAAGCTGATGGACCGGCTGGGCGCGGCGCTGGGGGACGAGATCAACCCGCTGGGCAGCATCCCCGGGGCGAGCGACCTGTACGCCATGCTGCAGGGCGAGAGCGTGAGCCGGAACGACCTGAGCGTGATCACGGACATCGTGAAGTACACGGACAAGCTGATGCAGGGCAAGTACGCCGGGGATCTCCACGGGATCTACATGGGCATGGAGCAGGTGGGCGGCAGCTTCGCGAAGCTCCTGGGCCTGCCGGCGAAGAACCTGCTGCGGGACATGCGCGCCATGGTGAACTGGCTGGACCACGGGAACGGCGCCGACCGGGCGAGCAGCGCGCCGGTGATGAAGCTGAACCTGGTGAACGGCTGGCACGAGGCGTGGAACTCGAAGGCGATGACCTTCTACGACACCAGCGGCTCCGCCTATGTGCAGCGGTACTATGACGCGCTGCGCGCCGGCAGGACGGAGGAAGCCGAGGACCTGCTGGAGTACCTGACCATCGGCGAGGGCAAGAAGCCGGACAGCATCCGGACCGGCCTGCGCAAGGCGCTGAAGGCGGACCTGACGGCGGGGAAGATCAGCCTGGACGAGGCGATCGGCTTCGCGATGGCGCAGGGCATGTGGGACAGCGAGAAAGCGGCCTACGGCGACCTGGTGAAGGCGCAGGCCCAGGCGGCGCAGGAGGAAGGCGAGGAGACGGAAACGGCGAACGCCTACACGCCCCTGTGGCAGGCCATGGAGGCCGGACCGGAAGCCTACCGGAAGGCCGCCGGCGACATGACCGCATACGGCTACAGCGAGAAGACGATTCAGAGCCAGACGAAGGGGCACATCAGGGACCTCTACCTGGCGGGCACCTACACGGCGAAGCAGGCGGAGAAGGCCCTGGGCGAGTACTGCGGCGTCAGCGACAAGGCGGAGCTGCACTGGACCATGCGCGAATGGGACTACGACCGGGACAAGGGCGCGAACGATCCTAACTTCAGCAAGTACGGAGAAATCCGGCAGGCGGTGTGGGACGGCGACTGGACGGCCTTCAACAAAGCCAAGAGCGAGCTGCAGACGTACAACACGGCGAAGGACGAGAAGACCAACAACACGAACATCGTGACCCAGGGGATATGCTGCTGGAAGGATGAATACCGGGAGCTCCGGAAGACGGACCGGAAGGCGGCGGAGAAGCTGTGGACGCACATCGAGCGGGCGCTGAAAGCCTTCGGCAAGAGCGAGAAGGAGATCAGCAGGAAGAAGAACGAGTGGGACAAGGACTAAGGAACGGGGACGGCCGGGAGCCGTCCCTTTTCGTCTGCGCGCGGCTTTGAATGGAGGCGGCGGGAGGGTACAATCAGGGGCGGAAGGAGGGCGCAGGATGTACGAGATCGGAAAGCTGACCACGCTGCATCTGGGGCGGAAGGGCGAGCGGAACGCGCGGACGATCCAGATCAACGTGACCCCATGGAGAGAGAAATGGCCGACCGCGGCGATCAGCCTGATCGTGATCCGGCCGGGGGAGGAAGAAGAGGACGCCTATATCGCGGCCACGATCTGGGACGAGCTGGACGGGCAGGCGGTGCTGACGTGGATCCCCAACGCGGCGGACCTGGCGATCGCGGGCATCGGCCGGGCGGAAGTGCGGGCGGTGGTGACCGAGGAGGGCGACGTCGAGGTCATCAAGAAGTCCGTGATGGTGAAGACGGGCATCGCGCCGGCGATCAACGAGGGATCGGAACCCCCGCCGGAGCCTATGCCGGGATGGATCTCCGAGATGTCGGCGATGATCAACACGGCGGCGGGCATCGGCACCGAGGCCATCGAGGCCGCGGAGGCTGCGGAGCAGAGCGCGGCGGAGGCCGCGGCATCGGCGGCGGCCGCGGCGGCATCCGAGACGGCGGCGGGGAACAGCGCGACCGCAGCAGCGGCGAGCGCCTCGGCGGCGGACACATCCAAGGACACCGCAGTCCAGTACGCGAACGTGGCGCAGGTCTTCGCGGGGAGCGCATCCTCGAACGCGAGAGCCGCACAGGCGGCACAGACGGCGGCGGAGACGGCACAGACGGCGGCGGAGGCGGCGCAGACGGCAGCAGAGGCCGCACAGACGGCGGCGGAAGCGGCGGAACAGAGCGCGGCGGACAGCGCGGACGACGCGGAAGAGGCCGCGGCATCGGCGGGCAGGGTGGAAGTCCATGTGCAGGAGGCGGCGACCGCGGCGGCGGGAAGCGCGTCGGCGGCGAGGGAATCCGCAGCGACGGCTTCGCAGAACGCGAGCGTGACGATCAGCAAAGCCACGGAAGCGGCGGACAGCGCGGTGGCGGCCGAGGCGGCACAGGCGGCGGCTGAGGCGGCACAGACAGCGGCGGAAACGGCGGAGACGAACGCGATCGGATACGCTGACACGGCGAACACCTATGCGTCGTCGGCGGCGGACAGCGCGGGAGACGCACAGACAGCGGCGGGAGCGGCGGGAGACGCGCAGCTGGCGGCGGAGGCCGCACAGACGGCGGCGGAAACGGCCCAGTCCGACGCGGAGACGGCGGCGGAGGTGGCGCAGAGCGCACAGACCGCGGCAGAGGACGCGCAGGCGCTGGCAGAAACCGCACAGAGCGCAGCGGAAACGGCGGCCACGGACGCGGCGGACAGCGCAACGGCGGCGGCCCAGAGCGCGAAGGACGCGGAGGACGCGGCGGCGGCCGCGGCGGCGAGCAACGCGGTGCTGCTGATCGACGCCGGGACGGTGAGCAGCCTGCCGGAGACCGTGACGAACAGCGCCATCGAGGACGACATGGTCTGTGTCAACGCGGAGCTGGGGACACCGCAGGCGCAGAAGGGAAACTGGACGGTGACCACGGGCAACGGGACCCTGACGGTGACGGGGACGATCAGCGGCAGCACGACGCTGAGGCTACACCTGATGAAAGCCAGGACGAGCTGACGGAGGTGAGGAGGCAATGGCAGTAAGCACGATACCGGCGAAGTTCACGGACACGGACGACGCGACGCTGAACAGCGGCGGGCAGCTGCTGAGCGGCGTGACAGCCTACGCAGGAGGGACGAAATACACGGGCACCATGGTGGTGCCGACAGCGACACAGGACAGCACGACGAAGATCGTGACGATCGCGTAAGGGGGGAGAGCGCAATGGCAAAGAACGTGGTGTATATGGGGGCCGTATTCAGCGACACCCCGGCGATCAAACTGCCGACGCAGGAGGGGCCGCTGGCGCAGTTCGACGATACGACGGACGCGACCGCTGTGGCCGCTGACATCGCGCAGGGGAAAACGGCGTATGTCAACGGACAGAAGGTGGTCGGCACGAACCAGGGCGGCGGCGGCGGAGGCGGCGGCGGGGGCGGCACGATCAAACCGAACGCCCGGCTGGTGCTGATCGACTACGACGGCTCCATCGTGGACAGCTACACGCAGAGCGAGGTGGACGCCCTGTCCGCGCTCCCGGCCAATCCCGACCACAGCGGGGACGAGATCCCGCTGACCTCGCAGGGTTGGAACTGGACGCTGGCGGAGATCCGGGAACAGCTGACGGCGATGCCGGAGCAGGCGGTGTATGTGGGGAACACGGTGATCCCCACGGACGGGAAGACGCATATCGTGATCTACATCGATCCGGTGACACCGAGCGCACGGAGGGATATGGCCATCCGGTTTGGCCAGAGCAATGCAAACGGCGTTGTGGTCGATTGGGGAGACGGGAGCGAACCGCAAACATACAGCGAGACAAGTGACACGAACCATGATCACACATATGTGGCCGCTGGCCGATATGATATAACGCTCACAGCGACAAACGGTGTATATTATTTTTATGGATCGGCAAGCAACAGCATATATGGCGAAACTACAAAATATTATAGAAGCACATGGATAAAAAAAGTGCACATTGGCAACGGCATAAGAGCAACAGGCATAGCAAAATACGCATTATACGCGTGCAGAGGACTGGAAACATTCACGTTATCCAATGGAGGCACTTACATAGGAGACTACGCGATGAGCGGCTGTTACTCGTTAAAAGCGTTTGTGTCGCCAAACAGCGTGACCTACCTTGGCACACGGGCAATGGAGCAATGCCGTAGTCTGAAATACCTATTAATGCACACAGAACTGACGACGCTATCAAACTACGTGCTTTCTCAATGCTATTCTCTCGTGGTTGCAACACTACATTATAGCGATGCGGTTAAAGGGACAAGCACATTAAACAGCAATGAAACACTAATGGAAGTTCTACTGTGCAACGGGACGGGAAAAATCTTAGCGAGCATGATGCAATCATGCAAATCGCTCACAAAGGCTTGTATCCCCAAAAGTACGAAGACCATCGCAGGCAGTGCATTTGATGGATGCAGTGCACTAACAGAGTTGACAATCCCAGAAAATGTGACATACATAGGGAACAGTGCATTTGGCGGCTGTGTCAGTTTATCAGAAGTGCACACAAAACCGGAAACGCCGCCGACGCTTGGAACGAACGCGTTCAACAATATCCCCGCCGACTGCGTGTTCTACGTCCCCTACTCCGCCGACCACTCCATCCTCGCCGCCTATCAGGCCGCATCCAACTGGAGCACCTACGCCAGCAGGATGGTCGAGGAGGCGGAGTGACATGAACGAGGTCTTAGTGGCGGTGATCACCGCCGGACTCAGCCTCATCGGCACGGTGATCACCGTGCTGGCCGCCAACCGGCAGACCCTGGCCAAACTCCAGCGCGAGAGCGAGC
>Ga0326514_10000160_pt1 | contig 41497 bp, 69 predicted proteins | sample 3_2548_0518_D_FD_203653 | JGI IMG/M metagenome (GOLD analysis project Ga0326514, IMG submission 203653) | Bovine rumen microbial communities from UC Davis, California, United States - 3_2548_0518 | ecosystem: Host-associated > Mammals > Digestive system > Stomach > Rumen | place: USA... | reverse complement strand
GTAAAGTCTCCTATTATCATTAATAAGTCTACAGGCAGATGTTATGTCTGGAAGACCTCAAAGAATAATAAGAGGTATAAGAAATATATGGAGCCTGAAGTATGCAAAGTCATATGTAAGGAACTCAATGTAGAGTATAAGCCTAAAAAGTAATATTATTATTAATTCATATAACTAACCAGGTGTGCCAGATACCTAAATAAATCCCAAGGGCATGGGTAAATTCGTATGTTGAATATCTTTGAAGGTGACATCATCTATGGAACTAAGTATGAGCAGTGTGCTCCTGCAAGACCATTTAATGCTCAAGAGAAAGCGCATCTTAATATGAGTGTTCCAGGTGTAGTATTTATGGGTACTTATAATCTTTCTTGTAAGTTATTTGCCCATGGCAGTACTACGCAGTATTATTGCAAGAGCATAGATACTAATTCACCTGTATCTGAAGGTCAGATGTTTGACCTAAATAAATGCATGGTCACTCAGTGGAAGAGACCTGATGCAGCAGAGATTAAGGTGAAAATCTATGTTCCTGCAGAGGCAATATTATAATTATTAAGTTAATAAGTAAGGAGTCTTTTGACTCCTTACTTATTTCTTTCTTTTCCTCTTTTTTTATTTTTTTTCAAATCATGTACTTACTAATTTTTTCTTACTTTTTTTACTAATCATACACTTACTACTTTATCTAAATTTTTTTTGGGAATCAGGCACTTACTGATTTTACTTATACTTAAATTTTTTAGTAATCAGATACTTACTACTCCTACAGATACTTTTTATTTCTCTTCACATGCTAATTAATCTCCCCTCATTATTGGAGTATAGGATAGTTATACTCATAGATAATAAATAATTTAATCAACTAAACATTTAAACTTTTAAACGTATGCTTAACATTTTTTCAAATGAGACCATTTATGGTGGTTGGATTAAGAAGGGTTGTGTGCCTTTCAAAGAAGCTGTTCCTGCAGATCTTTATGCAAGTATTGACGATGTAGCTGAAGTCACAGATAGTGAGAGAGGCTATGGTAAGTCTGTCTGCTTCTTCCTTAATGGAGGACAGCAGAGGGTATTCAAAGCTCTGAGTTCTCAGAGTAAGTTGAATACTGGTGACAAGATAAATAAGAATTCTTGTTTTGTCACTATTCTCTCTAAGGCAGGAGAAGAGGATATCTATCGTATTACTGAAACTCAGGAATAAGGTAGATTTTAGAAGAATTTTAGTTAATAGTTAATAGTTTTAGTTAGAAGTTAATAGTAGAAGGTCGGGACTATCCCCTCGACCTTCTTTTTTTGCTTCTCACATACTTACTACTTTTAAGAAGCATCCTATAATTAATAACTATTTATACTGATTAAAATTTTTTAATAAGCCTTAACTTACTACTTTTACTTATGAAAATTTAATCATTATTTTTTGCTTATTAGTAAACTTTCAAATACATAACAGATACTTACAATCAATAAAATAACAAAATAAAATTCATAAGCTTAACTTCTTCATTTATACTTACACAAGTATCTGATTATCTTTCCCTAATGTAATGGTAACATACTAAGTACTCTTAGTAATATGAGTTCAAGTCTCATGGGAAAAGGCTATTGTCAATTGGATTTTTAGAGAAGTTATAATTGGGAATCTCCTTGTCTGTGAAGATAGGGAGATTATTAGGTCCTTTAGCTCAGTAGGTCAGAGCAAATCACTCATAATGATGAGGTCATAGGTTCAAGTCCTATAAGGACCACATTTACTATTTTTTATTCCCAATAACTAAAACTAAAAACTATGACAGTAAAACAACAAGCTCTCTTAGATATTAAGAGAGATTTGGCAGAAACTCCTTTTATAGAGTTTCAACAAGTGTTGAATAAGCCTATTCGACATATAGTAACTTTATATTTAAGAGAACAAAGAAAACTAAAGAAAATATGATTAGAAAAAGAATTGTCAAGGAGTATATCCCTAAGCTTACTCCTGAAGAAGAGATGTCTATTATAGATATTGTTGAGAAGGCTGCAGAGAAAGGTAAAACTTCTGTAACTATTAAAGTAACAGGGTTTATTAGGGCTAAACAACTTATGAGATGGGCAGTAAAAAATCATTTTAGATATGAAGTAAAACATATCACTGTCTATCCTGAGTATCCTGAAAAGGAGGCAACAATTGAAATCCTTATTAAGTGGACTTTAAAGTCTATTAAACGCTTAAATAATACTAAGGATTTTGAATGGTTGTTTATTAGAACAGTCAGACATTATTATTTTCAAGTATGAACAGCACAATATTTATTATTATTGCAGCAATAATGTCTTATCTTGCTGCAGTAATATGGAAAAAGACAAAGCGCGAAATTATGTTAGGTATGATAGTTACATACAAAACATTTAATTGGGCATTGTTCTTTTTACTATTATGCATATGGGCAATGTTGTGCTTATTCTTAATGAAATACAACATACTATAGTCTATTCATAAATTTTCAATAGTATGAAGTCATACAGAGTCTTAAGTAGGGCAAAAGTGGATAGTAATCATGATTGGATAGATGAAGATTTACTATTTAATACTGAAGAAGAAGCCCTTGACTATATTAAGACACAGGCTAAATGTTTTGAGTACAAAATTGTGTTGAATAATATTGTCAAAAGTATATGAAAAAAGTAATATTCAAACTTTTAAGGTTTTTAGATGAATTGGGTATAACAGACTTTCTAATGTTTTTCCTATTAGGTTTGATATTAGGAGGCCTGATAGTCTTGATAATAAGAATAGTTCAGTTGCTAATGTAAGTTCTTCTAATTGTTAATAGTGGAGTAAGGAAGGGTATATTAGAAAATGCCTTTCCTTACATATGCCCAAGTGATGGAATTGGTAGACATGCTAGGTTTAGAGCCTAGTACAGAAATGTATAGGAGTTCAAGTCTCCTCTTGGGCACAAGTAATGGATTTGTTATTTGTTATACTTTTTTATTATGTATGAATGTGGTAGGAGACTATAGCATTTATAAAGGTTTATGTTAGTTATATGATTTGTTAGTTGAAATAAACTGTTCGTGAGAATAGTTTATTTTCTTTCATGCCTCAATGGTGGAATAGGTAGACACGAGGGACTTAATGAAAATTTGAGTGCATAGGCAAGAAATTCCTATGTAGAATCTCCCTAAAACGATGAAAATCCTTTACCCAGATGTGAAGAGAAGTAGACAAATTCATCCTAAGTTTCATTAATTTGAAATGGGTTCTACAACACTAAACAATAATGTGTAAGGATAATACCGTGCTAAATTGAGATACAAACAATCTTGCACTCAAGTGTAGAAATCTCATAAATGTGTAGAGAGTATAGAGGAGATACCTAATTGAAATTGATATATAATAAAGCGAAAGTTAGACACTTTGTAGAAAGTCTTTTACCTGTTAGTAGTGTACAATACAATACAGGTGGTATAATAAGGTTATTACTTGCAAGAATTTCAATATGGTAATTATGTATTCCAGACTACAACAACTTGATGTTTTGATGGGACGCACATATCCAGAAATGGTGTTTTTTTAAGTGCATATTCAAGTTGGCTATGGTAACATAGTGTAGTAGGAAAATCCCTTGGCCATTATGGCTGTGTGGGTTCGAGTCCCACTTGAGGTACAAAAAATGATTTCTTACGTTATGCATTAAAACTGTAAAAGTATGTGAATATTTTTATAGTATGTACAAGGAGTTTTTCTTTTATGAATAATTCTTATACTCCTTGTACTTTTTTTAGATTTTATTGTTTAACTCTAAATACAACAAAAAAATGAAGATTAACTTCACAAAAGAACACCAAGAAAAGTTAGAATCTTTAGCTGTAAAAGCTTTATTTTCTAATCAAGTGGTAACCACTAAACTTGGTTCACCTCTTAATGTAGTAGAACTTATTCATACTACTAGTATTAATCTACTTCTTGAAATCAAGGCTGATTTGGCCAAGAAGATAGAGGCACTAGAGAATAGGGATGAATGGGTTGATCCTGATAATGAGAAACTCAGTAATCTCAAAGAAACTAAGGAGCTTGTCAACCTCATTATAGGTTGGAAGAGACTTAATCTTGAGAAGGCTGAGAATGCTCATAAGAAAGCAGAGCTTACAGCTAAACTTGCTGCACTTAAGGAATCTGCTAAGACTCCTGAGGATAGAATCAAGGAAATGGAAGCTCAGCTTGCTGCACTTGATGAGTTTTAAGTTAAAGGCAGTGTAAATTCAGACACTGCCTTTTTATTAATTTTGTTACTCACGAAACAATGGAAGTAAAACTAAACAAAAGTAACAGCAATCCTTTTAATGGATTACGAAATTGTCTGAAACTCTTTCAGGCATCAAATGGTGTTATCCCAGAATTTCTTATAGATGATGCCTGGAAAGAAGTACAGGATTCTAAAAAGAATAGAGAATTATTCTATTCTATATTATTCTCAATTGGAGATATTACTAATCGCCAGCATAATATCTTCAAAGGAAAGAAGAAAGATAATGGAGGTAATGCCAATAGAGAAGCATTCTATGAAATAGTAAACTGGATATGGAAAAATGACCATAAACAGTTTATTAAGTTCTTAACTGCTCAACTCTTCAATGAGTATTCTTGCTTTGAGGTATTATTCCGTAATAGAGTACAGACTAAAGATAAGAAGGTATCTAAAGTATATTCAGCATTTGAAGATGCTGAGTATAAAGATGCTCTTCTTAATTATACTTACTCTGTAATTAATGGAAGCAATCCTTTTAATAAGATGCTTATTGCTAAGTTTCTTACTATTCCTCGTCTTTCTAAGAGACAGGGGCACACTAAAATGCTTAAAGAGACTAAAAAAGTAATGTCTCAAAAGAAAGCATTTATAGAAACCCTCTCTAAGATGATGGGTTGGGAAACTGAATATCTTAAGGGTTATAGAGAATGGAGAAAACAGTATAATGGTGAATTAGAATCAGTACTCTTTTCTACTGGAAAGATTAATGAATTTACCAAAGATGCCTTCATTGAGTGGTTTGATAAACTTCCTGCAGATGCCAGATTCAGAGTAAAGAACAGGATTCTCTATTCAAAGAAGACTGTTTTAGACCCTGAAGGAAAACCTATGGCAAAAGAGTATTCTCCTGCTAAATGGCCTAAGCTTGCTCCTTGGATTAAGGAATGGGAAACCTATAAGGAGCAGAAGCAGGCTGAACAGAGAATACTTGAAGAAAAAGTACGTCAGAATCAGGCTACTGAGGAAGATAAACTTAGACTTCAGAAGGTAAAGAAGGAGGCAAAGGTTACTATTGGTGCTACTAACTTTAGTGAGCTCTATAAAGATATTTTATCTGAAAATGTAGATAAGCTAAAGTTGGAAACCTTTATTAATAAGGTTAATCTGCCTTATAATTCCTTAGTCATCATTGATGACTCAGGAAGTATGGGAGGAGCACCTTTCAACTTTGCTGCCTTCATTGCTTCAGTATGTCTGGTGAAGAACCCTGATGATGATGGTAGAAATCTTTTAGGTTTCTTTGGCAGTCATTCTCATTGGCACACTTACATTAATTCTGCAGTTACTAAGACTAATAATATCTTAAGGGCTCAAGTGGCTAAGATAGCAAGTATGCCTTTTGTAGATCCTAAGTTAAGCTTCTATGATAACTATAAGAATATTAGTAGCTTCTGCCACTCTGTGTTTGCAGGAGGTTGTACTGATATAACAAGTATTCTTAGAGATTTAACTGCAGATGCAAGATGCAACCCTCAATTGCTTGATGCACTGAAGAATTATCCTGTATGGACAATAATGTCTGATGGAGAAATCAATAATATGCCTTCACCTGAAGCATCTATGAATGCTTTCTTCAGGGAATGTGAGAATCTGTTAGGTTTTAAGCCTTTTATAGTTATGATGGATATTACAAGATATCCTTCTGACCTTAAAGCAGACAGATTTACAGGCATAGATAATATGATTTATATTCCCAGTAATCCTGCAATGATTGAGATGTTCTTAACTAACTTTAAGGACATGGATGTATTTGATGTATATACTCCTCTGCAAAGTTTATATCGTAGCAATAGATATGAACTTGTGAGGAATAATACATTGTAATCTCTGAATTACATTTTACTTATCTTCTTAACAAAAACTGTTAATTTGAGTTAATTAATTTTGCGAAAAATTGGCTATCTCGAAAATAATTCTTATCTTTGCACTATGTTACTTCTTATCTAATTTTATTTCAGTCTTTGCTAGGAAGATAAGTATGATGTTTCTTAAATGTTGTTCTTAAGATACTTATAAGCAAGTTTTTATTTTAACCTCAAACTATTCGGTTTAATATCCAGTATCTTTTTTAAGATTTTTTACGACTTACTAATATATAAAGACACTTACAATAAAGATCTTACAATAAAGATTTTGAAAAGATTGGGATTCTTTTTAGTGTCTTTCTTAGGGGAGGTTGGGCATTGGTTAAGCCCGTTGTATACAAGTATTTATGATACTTACAATACCAAATGTTAATACAATTTCTGGAATATCCAGAATTGGAAGTTCAACTCTTTCCCTCCCCACAAGTACTCAAATGTTTACAGCTATAGTATTGGTAAGATAGCTAGCATCTTCATAGAAAAAGTTGTAAATATTGTACCTCTGAGCATATTTCTAAAGACTGATAATGAGGTACTTATCAGTAAAACTGGTTAAATTAAAAGAAAATTAACCTATTAGTCAGATAGTTTAAGTAACGGTGTACAACGGAATGGCTTTTAAACTGACATTTTTTTAAAAAGATTGATGGTTTTTTGATATCATAAATAAGCTACTTACAATTAGAAAATTCCATAAGATTGTATTAATAGTTTTTCATAGTTTTCTTCGTTAGTAGCTTTTTATATGGGGGAATTGGTGTAATTGGTAACATACGTAGTATTAGTAACTTAAGTTACTTACAAATCCAATATACGATGAATTTTGGTTTTCCGTGCTCCGGGTTCGAATCCCAGGTTCCCCTCCCCTCCTTTCTTAGATACTTACAAGGTTTTTTGATATATTTTTTAAAATTTTATTATTCCACTACAGTATCTATTTTGCTCCCTTAGCTCAGCTGGATAGAGCAACAGCCTTCTAAGCTGTGGGTCATAGGTTCGAATCCTATAGGGAGTACTTATGTTCTCTTTTCGTATTAATATATAAGTCACTTACAAAAACATAAACATATATCTTTAGCTCATTGGGTAGAGCATATGACCGCTAATCATAGTGTACTTGGTTCAATTCCAAGAAGATCTTATTTAGTGACTTTTCTTTTTGGTTATTATTTGTTTGTAAAAAGGTTTATAATTGAATCCTTAAATCTTATGCCTGAAAAAACTTGATTCCATAGCTCAGTTGGTTTGCATATGCTTAGAGCACTTGACTTTTAATCAAGGGGTCGAGAGTTCGAATCTCTCTGGAATCACATACATACTTTATTTTTCTTTATTTTTATTTTTCAATGGCAGATGCTAAGTTAAGTGTCACTATTGTATTACCAGGTAGTATAATGATGACCTCGCAGGAGTGCGACAAAAACCCAAAAGAAAATTATGACAGACATACCATGGTTTTATCTGTAGCAGGCTATGATAAAAAGACTAAGAAGTCTTTTATTAAAAAAGAGCCTTTACATTTTGAAACCAGAAGATGTATCCCTGCTTCTCAGGTTATTAAAATGAATGCTGAAGCATATAGGTATATGATTTCAGCAGAATGCCCTGAGTGGTTTGCTGCTAACGGAGGTATCCGCAAGTGGAAGAATCTTTCTTGTAAAGAAAGATTGGAATTTCATTTGGATAGAACCTGTAAAGGTATGGGAGGCCTGTCATACACTTATAAAATATTAGACGATTAAAGTTATTGGGGGAAAGAAGGTATCCATACTTTCTTTCCCTTATTTTTTTAACTATTATGGAATTAACAGAGAGACAAATTGAGATTATAGATAGTATTTTAAATATTATTAATACTTGGAAGAATACTGATGATATTGACTCTGTTACATTGGAATCCTATATTGAAGAGTATCTTTATAAAGACCTTGAAGGTAAGGTTAAAGATAATCAAAGATATATAATTTCAAAATCTATAGAGAAAATATTAAATATTATAAGAAGTAATAAATGAATAGAGAAGAACTTTCAAGAACTTTCCTTAAATCTCAATCTAAGCATTTTATCTTAGAGTTAGCTACTGGTTATGGTAAAACAAAGCTAGCTTTAGATAAAGTTGCTCAATGGCTACCAGATGATTATCATCTTCTTATAGTAATTCCAAGATTAGTACTTAAGAAAGGGTGGGAAGCAGAAATTAAGAAATGGGAATATGAATGGTTATTACCATATATTACATTTGTTACTTATGTTTCCTTTCCCAAACTTAACAGATTATCTTGGGGTACTATTATATTTGATGAAGCCCATCATCTGTCAGAAAGATGTAGAGAGCGGCTGTCTTATGTAACTGCTAAGCATATGTTATTTCTATCAGCCACATTGAAGAAGGAACATAAGCAGTTCTTGGAGAAGTATAAGCCTGAAACCATTAAAATAGCTATTAAGAATGCTATTGAAGATGGAGTACTTCCTGAGCCAAAGATTATATTGATTCCTATGGCACTTGATAATAGAATTGTTAATCAAGTTATAGAGAAGAATGTAAAGAAAAATAATCCTTCAACTCCTAAAAGAATAGGATATATAGAGAAGTGGAAGTATAAAAATTACAAAGGGCCTTTGCATATACTTTGTACACAGCAACAATATTATGATTACTTAAGTAGTCTTATTGATTGGTACAAACAGAAAGGTAAGGGTAATGCTATTATGAAGAATATGTGGCTTCATAAAGCAGGAGAGAGGCTTAAATGGTTAGCAACTCAGAAAGGAGAAGTAATTAGAGCTTTAATAAAGCAGCTTAGTAATTATAGACTCCTTACTTTCTGTCCTTCAATTGAGGAATCTTTAAACCTTGGATGCCCTTGTATAAATAGTAAGATAGGCACTGATAACCTTACTAAATTTAATGATAGAAGGATTAAGCATATTGCAGCAGTAGGAATGCTAGATGAAGGCACTAACTTAACTGAATGTAAGATAGGAATATTCCAGATGCTTAATAGTTCTGACAGACTTAATATTCAAAGACAAGGAAGGCTTCTTAGGCATAAATCTCCTGTATTGATTTTTCCCTATTATGTAAATACTAGGGAAGAGGAAATTATCAATATTATTAAAGAGAATAGTAATTCTAACTTAATTAGTATTATATCTCCCAAAGATATTGATAATATTAAACATTACATTTAAAAAGTATACTAATTTTATATTGGTATACTTTTATTTTTTATATGGGTTCACAATTTTTTTAATTCTTTTAATTTTACTAAAATGTTAAAGTTAAGATTTTCAGCACCGTTCATTAAGAAGTATATGGATGGTAAAATTACTGTCTGCAAGTATGAATGTGCTATTGTAGACAATTGTACAAAAGAAGTTATTACTTCTTTCACTGTTACAGGTAGTGCTAAATGTGCACCTAGTGATTCTGTAGATGAGGGATTTGGTGCTAAATTAGCTGACAGTAGAGCTAAACTTACAGCTTATAAGAAGGCAGCTTCTTATTATCCTAAAGAAGAGGTTAGGGCTATGATGGATCAGATTATGAATGTAGCCCCTACTATTAGGTTTGTTGACCAAATGTTCTTTCTTAAGAAAAAGGAAGCAGACCATATTGCAGAGATTTGTAAAGTATGAAGTATGTTATTGATGAGTCAGTAGTAGAAAAATCCAAATTAACTCTTCCTGAGGTATTTGCTATGTTACTTGTCAAGACAGGAGCTAATGTTAAAGAAACTTTTTCTGATTTACTAAAGAAAGAAGGAGTAGTTTTATCTCCTACAGAAGGTAAATATCTTGCTACTCAAAGATGGAGTGATATGTGTGATAATATTTTACTTTCTTCAGAGAAGACTATTCCTACTGATGAAGAATTACTTCCTTTAGTAGAAAAGTTAATGTCTATATTTCCCCAAGGCAGAAAACCTGGAACTTCATATTATTATAAATGCAATCAGAAAGAAGTATCTAGTAAATTAAAAATTTTCTATAAAATCTATGGTGTAAAATATACTGAAGAGGAGATAGTAGAAGCTGCACGTAGATATGTAGATTCTTTTAATGGGGATTATACATTTATGCGAATTCTCAAGTATTTTATATGGAAAAAAGATAAAGAGCAAGGAGAAACATCTGAATTAGCAACTTTCCTTGAAAATGCAGGACAGGAAGATGAAGATACTACTGATAATAGTTGGGTAAATGAACTAAAATGATATGTTTAAGAGGGTATTAGCTAACTTAAATACTCGAAGAGAAAGAGTACTCAGTGGTAAGTATAATTGTATTCCTCTTGCATTTTCTAGATTTAGACAATATTTTCCTGGAATTGAAAAGGCAAAATATCTGCTCCTAACTGCAAATCAAAAGGTAGGTAAGAGTAAACTAGCAGATTTTTTGTTTATTTATGATCCTCTGTTTTTCATCATGGAGCATCCAGAATTAAAGATAAAAGTATTATACTTTACTCTTGAAGTAAGTGCTTCAGAGAAATACAATGAATTTCTCTGTCATCTTTTATACAAACTGGATGGTATTCATATATCTACTACACAACTCAAAAGTACTCAAGATCCTGTAGATCAGCATATATTAGATTTGTTAGCATCAGAAAGATACAAACCTTATATAGAAGCCTTTGAAAACATGGTGACTTATATAGAAGATATTAAAAATCCTACAGGTATAAATAAGTACTGTAGAGAGTATGCTCTAAGTCATGGTCATTATGTTTATAAAAAAGAAAAGCGTGTTGATGATTTAACAGGGGAAGTTAGGGAAATAGATGTAGTAGATTCATATGTAGCTGATGATGAAGAAGAATATAGAATCATAGTGATAGATAATGCTTCAAATCTTGCACTTGAAAGTGGCATGAAGTTGAATGAGAATATAAGTAAAATGAGTAAGTATTGTATTACTCTGAAAAATCAACTTAGATATATAGTTGCACTTATTCAGCATCAAGCACAGGCTCAAGAAGGACTTGATAGTATTAAAATGGATAGAACTTATCCTACTCCTGATGGTTTAGCAGATTGTAAAACTACTATTAGAGATATTGATATAGGTATAGGTTTATATAGTCCCTATAAATTCCAGAAAAGAACTTTTGAGGGATATGATATTACGAAATTTAAGAATAACATACGCTTTATGAACATTATGGAAGATAGAGAGTATGGTGCAGGAGGTCACATATGCCCATTATTCTTTGATGGAGCAGTTTCAGACTTTAAAGAACTTCCTTTACCTAATGATTCTGAAGGAATGGCTAAGGTGTATAGTTATCTTGAGAAAGTAAGATGTGTGAAAGTATCAATGTTTACTTTTAATAATAATTTCATTAAGAGGGTTGCAAATAACAAAATAAAGAATTACCTTTGCAACCTGTTTCATTTAAATAAGAATGGCAAATAATATTATTTTATTAGGAAAAAGTGGTTCAGGTAAGTCTACTAGTATTAAAGGACTTAATCCTAAAGAAACAGTCATCATCAACACCTTGAAGAAGAGACTTCCTTTTAAAGGAAGTATCACTATGTACAATGCAGATAATAAGAATCTATTTAATGTAGATGATTATACTACTGTAATAGCTTATCTGCAAAGTATTAGTGATAAAGCACCTCATGTCAAGAATGTAATTCTTGATGATATCATTTATGTGATGAGGAAAGAATACTTTAAGAGGGCTAAAGAAAATGGCTATGGTAAATATACAGAGCTTGCAGCTCATTTTCAGCAGATTATATCTACTTGTGAAAGTCTTAGAGAGGATTTGAATATTTTCTTTATACTTCATAGTGAGGATGTAACATCTGATGGTACTACTACTGGATATAAAGTATCTACTATAGGCAAATTGCTTGATAGTCAGTATAATCCAATAGAAGTAGTGCCTATGGTATTATATGCCTCCATTAAGTATGATGATAAAGGTGCTCCTACTTATGGCTTTTATACTCATGCTACTAAAGAGAATGGAGTAGAGATTCCTGCTAAAAGTCCTGCAGAAATGTTCTCTGAAGATTTCATTCCTAATGATTTAGGACTAGTAGTAAAAGCAATGAATGAATATTATGGGTAATTCCCATAATTTATTATTATTATAAATACAAAATAAAAACAAAAACAAATGGAAAACAAAATTTTAAATGCACGTGAGCTTGCTAGTGTAAAAAGAGTAGCTCAGAATGTAGATGCAAATTATCAGAAAGTATTGCGTCTCAGCAAGAAAATTGAAGAACTCACAGCTGAGAAAAATGATCTTCAAGAAGAAATTGATGGTTGGGAAGCTCCTGTAATCCGTAAGACTGGTTATAGGTCTACTGACCTTATAGAAAAGGTTATTGTACCTCAGGTAAATGAGGATGGTACTCCTAAGACAGATAAAGAAGGCAGGCAGCTTAAGGCTACTAAATTTGTCTTGAGATACCCTGATACTATTCTTCCTCCTGTTAAGGTAGAGGGCATTATTGAAGCAGCAGCAGACCAGGTGAGAATAGTACCTTCTACAACTGAAGGTCTTTCTGGCAGTGATTTTGATGTAGATGGGGAGAAGAATTTTGAGCCCGCACTTTAATTATTATTAATTATTAAAAAATAGATAGATATATGAGTAGAAATATATTAATGATGGCAGTAGCCAAAGGTAACAATTCCAGTACAACTATAAAGAGATATATTGGTTATGCTAATGTCAATATTTTAGCTATTAATCCTACTAAGGCTCAGATTAAAGACTTGATGGGCTATGAACCTCAGGAAGAGCCTACTTATGTAGGTACTATGGAGATTGATGGCAAACAGGTAAATTTCGCGAGAGTAGACTTTATTGTTAAGACTACTAAGGAAAGTGGAATAGATTATACTGGAAGAATATCTTTCATGATAAGAAACCAGTATAGAAAAGGCTCTCAGTCTGGCAAGTATATGGTAATAGATAAGTATAATAATACTGCTTGGGCTACTGAAGATGTAGTAAAAGCAGGAAAACAGATTGTATATTCTAATGGTCCTGCTAAAATTATTGGTACATATAGGCCTGCCTATGTAGGTGAATGGCAATTTATGAACTTTATTAGGCAGTTCCTATGGATTGGCAGTTCAGGTGAAACCAATGGTTTTGATTATGATAATGGTGTTTGGATAGAGAAGAAAGGAGAAAACCTTAACCAGTGTGAATGTGGTTTCTCTGTAGAAGAGCTGCAAGCTATGTTTAAGGGCGACTTTACTTGTGTAAAGGATGCTATTGCTCTTCAGCCGAATAACCAGATTAAAGTTTTGTTTGGCATTAAGACTAAGGATAATAAAGAGTTTCAGGACATCTATACAGATTTTGTCATGAGATCCAATGCATCTAATGCTTCTGCTTCTAGTAAATTCCAGGAAAAGGTAGAGGAAGCTAAAAACAATGGTGGCCTGCAGGATAGAATCTATGAATTCTGCCCTCTTAAAGAGTATGTAGTAGAGGCTACTGATTTCACTACACCTTCAACAGATCCTTTAGCTTCTAGTACTTCTGGCACTCCTTGGTAATTAACTTATAATTATATGATTAGCCCTGGAAAACCATCAAATTATAAAGGAATGTTCTTAGATAAAATCAGTGAAGCTGATATATTAGGATATTATCTAGGAATAAAAAGCATTCCTGCTTTAATTGTCAGTCCTTTAAGGTCAACTGACAATAAACCTTCATTTTCTCTTTATTCTCCTGATGGGAGACGTGTGAATTATATTGATTTTGGTAATGGAGATAGAGGGAGTTGTATGACTCTTCTTATGAAACTATGGGGTAAAGATTATAATGGAGTTTGTAAAAACATCCAAAAAGATCTTATAAATATGACCTCTATAGATTGTAAGAATACTAAAAAAACTATTACTAAAGTTCCAATATCTAATGAGCATTCTGAACTAAAGTGTAGAATAAGAGAATGGAGAGATTATGATATACAATATTGGAAATCCTATGGAGTTTCACTTGAGTGGCTAAAGTGGGCCGAAGTATATCCTATAATGTATAAAATTATAGTTAAAGATAATAATGAGATGGTGTTCAGAGCTGATAAATATGCTTATACATTTGTAGAAAGAAAGGATGGTAGAATTACACATAAATTCTACCAGCCTTTCAATACAGATGGGTATAAATGGCAGAATAGCCATGATAAAAGTGTATTAGGCTTATGGACTAAAATGCCTGAAAAAGGTGAGGCTGTCTGTATATGTAGCAGCTTAAAAGATGCTTTATGCTTAATGTCACATTTATCTATTCCTTGCATATGTTTACAAGGAGAAGGCTATCCTATCAGTGATACAGCTATAAAAGAACTGAGAAAAAGGTTTAAAGACATTTACATATGCTTAGATAATGATAAAACAGGTATTAATGATGCAGAAAAACTTGCAGCATCTACAGGTTTTATTAATGTAGTTATACCTCCTTTTGAAGGAGGTAAGGATATTTCAGATTATTATAAAGTATATGGAGAAGAAAAATTTAATACCTTTTTCAGAGACTTATTTAAAAATACTAAGGAAGATTGGTATAATGAACTTCCGTTTTAAATTAAAAAATTATGAATAGACAAGAAATTTATACCCAAATTAAAAAGTTTGGGCTTCAGGAAGAGGTGAAGAAAGCATTTGGTAAAAACTTCACACAGGTTTCAACAGCAGAATTGGAGAGTCTCCTTTTCAATCATACTAATAAAAATAAAGCCAGTGAAACTGCAAAGACTGCAAAGGCTATTTCAAATAAGCCTGTCAATATAGACAATGCTTATGAGGCAGCATGTCTGACTTTCTTAGGAACTCTTAAGGGTCTTGGAGTCCTGGATTCTTTATTAACTAAATTATAAATATCATAGGAGAAGAGTTTAACACACTCTTCTCCTTTATTTTTTTAGTATTATGATACTACAAAAGGATGGTGGAGAGGTAGAGACATTAGGAGATGTGCAAAAATTTAAAGTCTCCATAGATGAAAGAAATCTTAGTCATATTGTGACTATTCTGTCATCTAATCTCTATTCCTATCCAATGAAATCTTTTCTTAGGGAGACTATCTCAAATGCTGTAGATTCTCATACTGAGGCAGGTTCTAAAGAGCCTATAGTAGTTACAATCACTGATGATTCTATATCTGTAAGAGACTTTGGTACAGGAATATCTCCTGAAACTTTTAAAGAAATCTATATTAATATAGGCAGTTCTACTAAAAGAGATTCTAATAATTATATAGGAAGTTTCGGTATTGGACGCTTTAGTTGCTTAGCTGTAGCAGATTTAGCCAATATTACCTCTTATTATAATGGCAGGGCATACTATTATGTAATGAATAAGGATATAGACCAATTACATATAGATTTACTTATGGAAGAGGCTACTACAGAACCTAATGGAGTAGAAGTTAAAGTTCCTAATAAGATTGGAGTTAAAAGAGAAGATTTAAATGATTTGTATTTCATTAAGAATCTTTATATGAATTCTAAAACTTCAGATTCTTATATGGATTCCATACTACAAAGGTTTAATAATAGAAAATTGTTTGATTATGAGAGCTTTAAGATAGTATCTGTAGAAGGTTATGCGCCACCACAAGAAGGTTTTAAAATACTTATTGGTAATGTATTATATAGTGTAAATTATTCCACTATTCTGGATACTCTAACTCTTGAGAATTGGGGAGACACTTTAAGAAAGATATATCCTTGTCTTACTATAGGTTCTGTAGATATTACTCCTAACAGGGAAAGTTTATTATATTCAGATAGAACTAAAAAACGTATAAAAGAAGTTGTAGAAGCCTGTATCAAAAAACTTACTGATTTATGGAATGCTGAGCAGAATGAGATTATTGATGATATTAAAATTCTTGTTCATACAATACTGTCATATAATAATAATGAAATATGTTTAGATTCTATAAAAATTCCTCTTAGCCCCAAATTATCTCATAAAGTAAAATACAAAAATAAAGTTTGGGATTTTAAGGATTGTAAGGATATTATCTCCACTCTTCAATATGGGTATAAATATGTACAAGGAGGATGGTTTTTAGGAGAATATTCAATGAATTCCTTTAGTAAGGTAATTTCCCGTCATTTTAATTTTTTTAATTTGTTAAATAACCTTACTGACTTAAGATATAAAGTATTTATACTTCCAAATGATCATGGTTTTACAAGTACCTATTTTAGACCTTTTTTGAATGATTCTTACTATAATTATCATGTATTATTCCTACGTAATCTACATATTACTCCCAGTTCTTTAGAGCGAATTATGCTTGATATATGGACTTTTGAATGGTCTAAGGATAGTAAATCAAAAGAGACAAGGGATATAAGGGATATTATGATGACTATTGTAAAAGATAGTCTTCGATATTTTAGAGAGCATGCCATTGTAGAAGATGTATTTAATAGTAAGGAATTTCTTCAATATAAGAAAGAACATAGGCATAAGGTAAAAAGGAATACAGAAGTAAGCAGGTTTTTCATTTGGATTCCTGAAAGGGATAAGAGTTGGACTTATACTGGTACTGCAAAACAAGTAATAAATATACTGCATGATGCTCCATATAAAAATTTTAGGATTGTTTATGCAAGTGTAGATTCTTTATTACTTTCTTCTTTAGAATCTGTTTATAAAAGACTTATAGTAATAAAACTTAATAAAACTCTCTATAAGTCAGCTAAAGCAGGAGAATTATTTCCAGATTATATACAGGAAGTAGATGCTTTATATGAACCCGATAACAGATATTTACAGAAATTAGCTACTATTCATTATCTGCGGAAAGAACATTCTGAAGAATGTTTTAGTAGTCCTTTGAAAGCTTTTCCAAAAGACATACAAGAGAAAATGAATACTTTAAGAGCCTTGAATAAAGAATATCCTGTATTAAAATTTACAGATGCTTTTACTAGAGCTGTTGAAGAAGTACCTAAAGAAAAATATGATCTTGAAATACTGAGTTTATTTCATGAAACTTTATATTATCAGAAATTTTCTGCCGATATTATATCTAAAGAAATAGATTGTGATTCATTATTTTGGTATAATGTACTTAAAGCAAAATGTTTTTTACTTGATAAAGGGTTTTATCAGTCTTTAAAATATAGTGTGGCAAAAAATGTTAATTTTATAACTGTAATAAAAAATTATGCGTGTCATTAGATATAAAAACAGTATAACAGTTGTATTATCTGGGAATAGAATTATTCAATCCTCAGAATGTACAGATGAAATGTTTGAACAAATTAAAAAGTTTCAACAGGAAGATAATGAATTTGAGGCTATTAACCTCTTAATTCCTGAAAAGCCTTCTGCCTTAGAGGAAACTAGATATAGAAACTATTTTATTCAAACAGTTAATGATGCAAAAACTTCTTCTGTATTAACAACAACAAGGGATGGAAGAAATACCAGTATATATTGGTATGAAGTATCTCCTCTATCTATGCCTCCTGAATTGGCAGAAAGAATATTAAAAGCAGAAAAAGAGAATAACTCAGAATTATTAGAAACTTATAAGAATTTCTGGACTCTTACTTCTTTAAATCCTTCTGCTACGGTAAGAAATAACCTATTTAAATTTCTTACTAAATGGGGAATGACTATATCAAAGTCAGGTTTGTTTGTAGGATATAGAAATGCTGAGGTGAAAGTCCAAGGAGATACTCCTGAAACTACTGTATACACAGATCGTCACAGTCATACTACTACTATTAAAATAGGAGAGCCTGTATCTATTCCTATAAGCCAGTGTGATACTGATAGTAACATAGAGTGCAGTCGAGGGTTAATATGTAGCCCACTTAGGAAGTAATTCCTTTGGAAAATAACGGGTAAAATCGGTGAAGCTATTTAACATTTTATTTAAAATTCAATACTATTTCAATTAACCACTTGTTTTATTGGAGCAAATTATATACCTTTGCAACAACTAAACAGTAGAGTTTATGAAATATACAAAAGAGCAATTATTACAGATTTATAAAATAGAATGCCTTTAGAATAAATTAAGGTATTCTGAAGTTAGAAAGAAATATGATATTCCAAGAGGTACTTGGGACTATTGGATTAGGAAAAGAGGAGGTCAAAAGGCAGACCTTAGAAAGCACAGGCCAAATGATGACTTCTTTAATTCCATTGATTCAGAAGTAAAGGCTTACCTACTTGGATATTTATATGCTGATGGGTATTTAGCAGCTGATGGTAGAATTGGGATTAGATTGCAGGAAGATGATGTAGAAATATTAGAGATGATACAGAAATATATTTGTCCTAATAATCCTATTAAGTCTTCAAATAATCAAAATTTCAAAAGAAAACCACAGGTTTCTATTAGATGGAAATCTCCAATAATGTATAAAAGACTGCAAGAATTAGGGTTTTGTATAGATAAAACACATGCAAATTCTAACATCTTTCAGTTAATCCCTGAAGAATTGAAAAGGCATTTTCTTAGAGGGTATACTGATGGAGATGGACATATACAATCTTATAGATTAGATAATGGTAGTTATCGAAAAATAAGTATATGTTGGTGTAATGGAAATTCTAAAATATTGTAGGATATTAAAGCTTGGATTCCTCAATATACTTGGCTTTTATACAGTAATGATAGAAATACTTTTTATACTCTTGGATGTTATCATCATAGAGAAGCATGTGAGATTATTAAATTACTATATAAAGATGCCAAGTTCTTTCTAACAAGAAAAATGAATCAAGCTAATAAAGTATTTGAATTTTATAATACTAGTAATACCGAGCTAACTAATTAGATTACGCAAGGCTAATTAGTAGTGTAACGCATAGGAGGTGAATAAATATAATCCTCCCAAGAGTATCCGTCTCCCAATGGGAGTAAAATATATGCTGAACTGTAAGGAGAGTTAAAGTACTTACAGAGCTACAGGATAAAAAGCCTGTAGGATAACAAAATTGTACATCTCGGAGGCACTTCATGGTTGAAAAGGAATTACTATGGAAGTGTAGGATTAGTATGTCTATGTAACCCTATGGATGTAGTAGCTGTGCCTTAAGATACCAGGGCCACATAGTAGAAATACTATGTGATAATGGGCAAAAACGGTGAAAGTTAAACTTTGTTAATTAAATCTTTTTTCCAAATATTTTTTGTATCTTTGCACATAATAATAAGATATGGAAATATATAAATATACAGAGGAAATCAATCTTAAAGATAAAGGTGTGTATATGATTACCCACCAAGATACTTGTTTAATATATATTGGTTCTACCTTTCAGAAATTAGGATTTGCAGGAAGGTGGAGACAGCATTTGCTATCCATAAAGAAAGGCACAGGAAATGTAGTTCTGTGTAATATTTATAAGAAATATGGCTTAGATGGATTTAAATTTTCTATTTTAGAACGAATGAATGAAAGTTCTGAAAAAGAAATTAGAGAAAGAGAAGCCTACTATATTAACAAGTACAATAGTTATCATCATGGAGCAAATGCTAGCTTAAGCACAGATTGTTCCTTTAGATTGATGAAACATTTTCCAAATACACCTGAAAAATGTATGATGTATAAAGAAAAATGTACAACGAAAAAACCTCTATATGTTTATAATGGAGATGGAGATTTAGTATATACTTTTGAATCAAGTGTAGAAGCTGATAGATTTTTTGGCTTAAAGAAGGGTTCTTGTGGAAATAAAGCTAGAACTGGTTGGTCTTACAATAATACTTATTGGTTCAGTAGAGAATTAAAAGAATGGTATCCTGAAAAAGAAAAACAAGAAAGAATAAAGGCTGCTTTAAAAGTGGCTCATAAAACTCTACTTGAAAATGGAACCTATTACAATAGACCAATAAGAAAAGGTTTTCATATATCTGAAAAGTCCAAAACGAAAGAAAGACTATCTAATTCAACAAGAATACCTATCGACCTTTTATACTTAGATGGTACTCTGTATAAGTCATTTGATTCTGCTAATGAATGTGATGACTTTCTTGGATTAACCAGAGGAGCAACATCTAAAGTTTTAAAAGGAAAAGCTAAAACATTAAAGAAAAAGTATATACCAATAAAGCATACTAATACCGTGCTAACTAATTAAATTTCGAAAGGTTAATTAGTAGTGTAGAGCGTAGGTCTTGAATAAATATAATAGACCCAAGAGTGTCCACTTCTGACTGCTTTATAGTAAAAGAAGAAAATGTACGCCGAACTATAAGGAAACTTATAGAACATAGGGATAAAAAGCCCTATGGATAACAAATTGTGGGCAAATGCTGAGTATGGAAAATTAAGAACTTGTACATACTTACCTATTAGTATAGCTAAATATGGTGAATCAGGACATATAATTCCTTATACTGATAAAGATGGTTTTGATTCTAAATATGTAAAATCTGTTCTTTATAATGGAGTACTTTCAACTGAAGTAGCTCCCGAATATAAAGTAGATACAGGAGAGAAAGTACTTTCAAGACAAACAGTTTCTGATAAGGTAATGGAATTGGCTAGAAAAATTATTAGTGAAAAATGACCCTTGAAGAATATTTTGGTGATTGGTTAAAAGTAATAGATACAAAAGTCTTATTTGAGGTAACTAATAAAATCAATGCTTTATATCATACTTGTGAATGTGAACCCTCTTATACTGATATATTTAAAGTATTTCATGTTACTCCTTATAATGAACTTTGTATAGTAAATCTTGCAATGGATCCATATCCTCAAAAAGGTATTTCTACAGGAATTGCATTTGGAAATAAAAAAGATGTGGTAGAATTATCACCTTCTTTACAAGTAATAAAAGAATCTGTAATTGACTTTGAAATTCCACATAAATGCTGTATCTTTGACCCCACTTTAGAAGAGTGGAGTAAGCAAGGTATCTTATTATTGAATTCTGCATTAACTGTAGAGGTTAATAAACCAGGCAGTCATTCAGATATATGGAGAAACTTCACAAAGTCTCTCCTACAAAATTTGTCTGCTATAAATCCAGGCTTGATTTATGTGTTATGGGGAAATGCAGCTAAAGCATTTAGTCCTTATATTAATAAGAACAATCATGTTTTTAAGATGTGTCATCCTGCATATTATGCTAGAACCAACACTAAAATACCTCATAGTTTCTTTGTAGAACTTAAAGATATAGTGCTGAAATACTATGGTAAAGAAATTCAATGGTTTAAAGAATTTTAATATGAGAAAATTTGTAATTACAGAAACAGGTAAAGAAGTAAAGATAGGAGATACCCTATCTAAAAAAGAAAAGAAAAAGACTTCCTTTGGTACTATGTATATTCATGAAACAGTTCTTGTTACTGAAGAGAATATACAATCTCTGATAGAAAAAGGAATTGTAAAGGAAGTAATTCCTGAGACTACTCCTAATTTAGAGGAGTATACTCTATCTTATTATGTAAAGAAGCTTGCAGAAAAGAGAAAAGCTTCTTTTGAGGATACTGTAAAGTTACTGGACAGCTTAAATAAAGTTAATGCAAAAGCTGTATTGGATTTACTCTTACAGGAAATAGCTGTAGAATTTTGTATAAGAAACCCTATAGCTTTTAATCAAGCTGAAGATTATTATAGTCTTAAAATTTCTGATGGTACTGTAGGAAAAGTACATAAATTAGGTCGATACATACCTTTGTTTAAAAGTGTAGAAGATGCTGAAATAGCCAGAACTATATTAAAAGAACAATTGGAATATATGTATGGCAGATAATAAAAAGGTGAGAAATGCCAAAGAAGAAATTTATAAAGGCATCACTTTCAAATCCAGACTGGAAGTGAGCCTTTATAAAGTTCTTGAAGAGCAAGGATTAAATCCTAAATATGAACCTTATAAATTTCATATATGGGAAGGCTTTCATCCTACAGTTCCTTTTTATGTTAAAGAAAAAAGCAGAAAGACTAAAGTAAAAGAAATACAACTTAAAAAATCCAGAATTCTTGATATTACATATACTCCTGATATAGTGTTTACTTATGGAGATTATACTGTATTTCTTGAAGTAAAACCAGATTATTATAATGATGTATTTCCCTATAAAAGAAAACTTTTCAGAAAATTTCTTGAAAAAGAGGATATGTTGAAGATGAATCCTATATATGCACAAATAGGTACTAAAAAGAATCTTTTAGACTTTATTAACATATTAAAGAAAGACTATAACAATACACACAGATGATTGTTTAAGATAAATATTTAAATTAAAATGAAGAGTCTTAAAGAAATATCCCTTCCTATTACTGAGGAAGAGTATAGAAATGATGGATGTATGCATTATAGTACTCTTGCTACTTTTGATAGAGGAGGGTTTAATGTTCTTCCTACACTCTTTGATAGAAAAGAATCTCCAAGTTTGACTTTTGGCAGTATAGTAGACTGTCTTGTAACAGGTACTCCTGAAGAATTTGAGAAACAATATCTAGTAGCAGATTCTAGTGTTGATGGTTCTGATGTGCTTATAAATGTTACTAAAAGCCTCTTTAATCTTTATAAGGAAGAATATAAGAGACTTGAAGATATACCCCAAAATATATTATCAGCATCTTTGGATGCTGTTAATTATGGAGGTAAAAATTGGCACACCATTACCAAAATAAAGAAATTATTAGAAGTAGGTTCAGAGTATTATAGGCTAATGTTTGTAGCTAAGGATAAAATAATTATATCCAGTGATAGTTATAATAAAGCCTTAGCTTGTGTAAGAGCCTTACATGAATCTCCTGCAACTAAGTTTCTATTTCAAGCTGATAATCCTTTTGAGCCTGAGGTTGAAAGGTTATACCAACTTAAATTTAAAGCCACTATAGAAGGTATAGACTTTTCATGCATGGCAGATGAGATATTAGTACTTCATAAAACTAAGAAGATTTTACCTATAGATTTGAAAACAAGTTCTCATAAAGAGTATGAGTTCTTTAAATCTTTTGTTGAATGGGACTATCAAATCCAAGGAAGAAACTACTATAGGATACTCAAAGCCAATGTTGAGAAAGATGATTATTTTAAAGATTTTGAAATTCTTAATTGGCATTTTGTAGTAGTAAATAAAGAAACTCTTAATCCTTTAGTGTGGGAATTTAAAGATACCAAAACACAAGGCACTCTTACTTATGGTAAAGAAGGTCAAATAAAAATGAAAGATCCCTTAGATATAGCCAAAGAATTGAAGTATTATTTAGACCATAAACCTTCAGTTCCTATGGGTATATTACTAGATAAACCAAATGATTTAACACAATATTTAAATACTTTATAAATGTAGATGGTTATAAAACGCGATGGTTCCAAAGAGGAATTTAATCCTAAAAAAATTGAGAATGCTATTCTAAAGGCTTTTGCTGCATGTAATTACCAACTTTCAGAACAGGAATTGGCAGAAATTAAAAACTTCTGTAAAGAAGATTCTGTAGATTTTACATATGATACAAATTATACTGTGGAAAATATACAGAATATGGTAGAGAGATTTATTATGGGTAATCCCAAATGGTTTGAAGTTGGTAAGGCTTATATGCTTTATAGAGAGAAGCATAAGATGGAAAGATTCATTGAGGAGAGACTTGACTATATGGATGAGTATAGTGAGACTGCTGATAATGCTGCCACTGCCTCAGAAACTGACCCTAATAGTAATGTATCTCAAAAGAGTGTAGCTACTCTTGACCCTGAAGTATATAAGACTACCAATAGAAATGTGCAGAGACGCAGATTGAAGAGACAGTTTAAGAAGGATTTTCCTAATGAGGATATATATAAAAAGTATATAGATCTACTTGAGCATCACTTTATCTATATTGGGGATGAAGCCAGTACTCCTACTATCAAGTTCTACTGTCAAGCTGATGATTTATATCCTCTGATGACAGATGGTATTGGTTCTTTGGATGGTGGTAAGACTGAAGGTGCTCCTACTAATATGGCCTCTTTCTCAGGACAGTTGGTAAACTTTATTCATGCTGCTTCTGGTCAGTGTAAAGGTGCTGTTGCTGTACCTTCTTACCTGCTTACTCTTAACTATTACATAGTAAAAGAGTTTGGACAAAAGTGGTATGAAAAGCTTGATGTGGTTATTACCAATGAGCATTGTCTTACTCAGCAAACTATCTGGGATAAAATCAGAGGTGCTTTTAAGACTTTTGTATATGGTATTAATCAAAATGCAGGTAACAGGGGAGGTCAAAGTCCATTTACCAATATTTCTTACTTTGACCATACTTACTTTAATGGTATGTTTGAAAGTTTCTGCTATCCTGATGGATCTAAACCAGAGTGGGAGGCTATTGATAAACTTCAGCGACTCTTTATGAACTGGTTTAATGAGAGAAGACTCAAATCTGTACTTACCTTCCCTGTGGAAACTTTCTGTATGGTCTATGATAATAAGGACTTTATAGATAAAGAATATAAGGAACTCTGTGCAGAGATGTATGCTAAAGGTCATAGTTTCTTCACATATATTAGTGATAGTGTAGATAGTCTAGCTTCCTGCTGTCGTCTGAGAAATAAACTTCAAAAGAATACCTTTAGTCCTACTTCTGGTATGACAGGTCTGAAAACTGGCTCATGCAATGTGATTACTCTAAATCTTAATAGAATAGTTCAATCATGGGCAAGACAGCCAGCCAAGACTAAAGAGCAGAATAATGGAGTAATTGATAAAACTGTCAATATGCCCGGTTATGATGGGCTGAAAGAATACCTCATTGACATTCTTGAAGTAGTCTATAAGGCTCATATATCTTTTAAGCATCTATTGTATAGAGAGGAAGATAGAGGTATGTACCCAGTCTCTAATGGTGGTTACATTCATATGAAAGATCTGTATTCTACTATAGGTATTAATGGACATAATGAGGCAGCAAGATTCCTTGGATTGAAAGTTAGTTGGAATAAACCTTATGTAGAGTTCCTTCAGTTTATTCTCTCCACCATCAAGGAGCAGAATGAACTCCACTCTATTGAAGATAAAAAGTATCCTATTAGATTCAATTCAGAGGTAATTCCAGCTGAGTCTGTAGGTGGTAAGAACTATAGATGGGATAAAGCTGATGGATTCTGGGTACCTGAAGATGAAAACTTATATAATAGTTATTTCTATGATGCCCATGATAACACATCGATTCTTGATAAATTCCGTCTACATGGTAATGCTACTTATCAGTTCACTGATGGAGGTTCAGCACTTCACTGTAATCTTGAAGACCATTTATCTAAGGAGCAGTATCTGAAACTTCTTGACTTTGCTAGAGAAAATGGTACTCAGTATTTCACTTTTAACATTCCTAATAGTGAGTGTGATGACTGTCACTTTATTACTAAACATCCCATCACTAAATGCCCTAAGTGTGGTTCTGAACATATTACTCAGTATAGTCGTGTTATAGGATATTTAACAGCTACCAAAACATGGGGCTCTGATAGGCAGATTGAAGGTTCTCATAGGACTTATAGTGATGGAAAATCAGAATTAAAAGACTTTTAATATATCCAAATATCTAAACGAAAGAGCAGTTAATAAATTTCATTATGTTGAAATATTTGTATGCTAAGGAGGTTTTCTCCGAAATACCTGGAGAGATTAGTCTTGCTATTTCCATTTCTGGTTGTACTATTCATTGTGAAGGATGTCATTCAAAAGAACTTTGGAAAGATAAAGGTATTATATTAGGATTAACTGAATTTCAATGGCTTTTGGGAGAACATCAGGGAATTACCTGTGTTTGTCTTTTTGGAGGAGAGCACGATATAAATGCTCTTATTGAATTATTCAAATATGCTCATTCAAGAATAAAAACAGCATGGTATTGTGGTCTTGAAGAGATTCCTGAAGAAAAACAAATTATATTTGAATATTTAGATTTCTTAAAGATAGGTCCTTATAAGAAAGCCTTAGGAGGTTTAGATAGGCCTACTACCAACCAAAGGTTCTATACTATTGCACATACAGATAATGGAGAAACTTTTGAAGATATAACTTATAAATTTTGGAAAAGTGCCAAGGAATAAGAAATTAGTAGAATATTAAAAAATTCACTACATATAATAAGTTTTAAATAATTAAAAGAAGAAAATGAAACAGAAAATTTATGTAAAGAAACTTAATCCAGACATAGAACTTCCTAAAATTATTAAGAAGGGAGATTGGATTGATTTAAGAGCATCAGAAACTGTTAGATTTAACGCTCCTCAAAGTGGGACTCTTAAAACTAAGACTGTTGATGGTCAAAGAGAAAAGTATAGAAATGTATCTTTTGATATGCAGCTTATTCCTCTAGGAGTTGCAATGCAATTACCTGATGGTATGGAAGCTATTGTAGCATCAAGAAGCAGTACTCCTATAGGTATGGGAATTTCCTGTGTTAATGCCTTTGGTGTTATTGATGGTAATGCTGAAGGATTAGGATATAATGGTCCTAATGATGAATGGAAATATCCCGCGATTGCGTGGAGGGATACTACCATAACAGAAGGGGAGAGAATATGCCAATTTAGAATACAGCTTTCTCAGAAGGCTACTTTATGGCATAAACTAAAATGGTTCTTTAGTACTGGTATTGAGATTGTAGAAGTTCCTGAATTGTATAATAAAAATAGAGATGGAATAGGCTCTACAGGTAAAAAGTAATAGTATATAATGACCTTAATATATGTAGTGATGGTTCTTGCTATTATAAGTATCCTAGGTATAGTTTATTGGCTATACACTAAGGATACTTATATAGTGAGAATTAAGAAAAATCAAATAATGGAGTTTAAATCCTCATTTGAATTAACAGGATTGCCCATTGTTGTATTTTATCAAGGAGATAAGAAGTATAATTTCCTTTTTGATTCTGGCAGTAATTTGACTTATGTAAATCAATCTTCAGATATTAAAAGAACTATTACTGACAGTAAAGATGTCTTTATGGGAGTTAATGGAACTGATATAGATTGCCAGTATGCTTTTATAAATCTATACAGAGATTCTCTCAAGTATGAGACCAAAGTTGCTGTAGCAGATTTAACTTATGTCTTTGATAATCTTAAAAATGAGTTTGGAGTAACTCTTACTGGTATTATAGGATGTGATTTTATGAATAAATATAGTTATTGCCTTGATTTTAAAGAATTGGTAATATATGCTAGAAAATGATCTATTTAGTAAGTAAACAACAGGAATTATTTGATAGCACTGCTTATTTACATATGACTGTTCAAGAGAGTATTAAAATAATTTCCTCCTGGGAAATGATTCAATTTGATACTGAAGGAACTGGCTTAGACTGTCATATTGCAAAAATGCTGACTATGCAATTCGGTAGTGTAGATAAGCAAATTCAAATTGTTGTAGACTTAACTACTGTAAATCCTTTACTATATAAAGATGTAATAGAAAAAGGATTTCTCATAGGGCATAATCTAAAGTATGATATTAAAATGTTATTTGCTGTTGGAATATGCCCTATGAGGTGTTATGATACTATGATAGCCGAAATGCTTAGATATTTAGCTTATCCTCAAGGAATGTATAGAATGTCTTTACATGATGTTGCTTTAAGATATTTAAATAAAGATATTGATAAGTCTGTAAGAGGAAAAATTAAATATTTAGGACTTTGTACAGAAGTTATTTTGTATGCAGCAAATGATGTAGTAGATCTTATAGATATTATGATTTTGCAAATACAGTATTTTAAGTCTATAAATGCAATGAAAGCTCTTGAAATCGAATGTAACTTTACAATTCCTTGTGCTTATTACGAATATTGTGGAGTTAAATTGAATGAAAAGGCTTGGATAAATTTCTATCATAACAACTTAAAGGATTTTGATAAAGCTCTTAAAGCTCTTAATGACTTTGTTGTTGCTCTTAATAATCCGAAATTCATCTATGTTAATACACAAGGCGATTTGTTTGAAGGTTGGGATTTAGCTCCAAAATGCAAAATAAATTGGAATAGTACAGATGATGTAGTGCCACTTTTAAAGTATTTAGGATTTAATACCAAAGGTTATAATAAGGAAAAGAAAGAAGAGACAGAAAGTAAAGAATTAAAGCTTCTAAAAAAGCAAAGAAAGGTCAATCCTGAATTTGTAGATTTATTTGCTGAATATTCTAGACTTCAGAAACTTTGTTCTACCTATGGAATGCAGTATATTAATGCTATTAATCCTAAGACTGGTAGAATTCATACAGAATTTCGAGCACTTGGTACTGACACTGGTAGATTAGCTTGTGGAAACAAAAAAATAAATGAAGACTTAGCAAAATTAAAAGGTCTTCCTCTAAAACCCAAGAAAGCAACAGAAACCTGTGCATATCCACAAATTCAGAATCTTCCTAATACTGATGAAGTAAGAGCTTGCTTTATAGCAGAAGAAGGTAACAACTTCATAAGTATTGACTATAATTCGGAGGAGTCAAGATTACTAGCAAGTCTATCAGGAGATAAAGGAATGCTTGAAGTATTTGAAAAAGGATATGATATGCACAGTTATGTAGCCTATCTTATATATCCTGATAAGATACCTAGAGATGTTGATATCAGACAAATTAAGAAGTTGTTTCCACATGAAAGGCAATCTGCAAAAGGTCCAGAATTTACATTTGCTTTTCTAGGTAATTGGGCTACACTTGTAGCCAACTATGGTATGCCTAAGGAAGAAGCAATGGCTATTGAGAATAATTATAAAGAAGGCTTTGCTGAAGCTACTGCATATCAGGAAATGTGTAAGCAAAGAACTGAGAATTCTGGTATCATATATATCTGTAAAGAGACTGGTCATATAGCTAAATGGTGGGATTGGGATAAGTGGTATAAAAATCAGCATTCACAGGAATTTTGGGATGAATATAAAAAAGCAAAAGCACAATATGATCAATTTAAAATTCCTATTCCTGAAAAATTTGAGAAACACTTCGCAGCTAGAAATAAATGGGATAAAAACTCAGTTAATAGTACAACACAGGGTCAATAGCTTAGGCCCTGATTAAACTCCTTAAATTCGGTGAACCCTGTGATGGGAATACCGAGCCAAGCAGCATAGTAATATGTTGAAGGTGTAACGACTAGTGTATGGAGTCTTAAATAAAGTTAAAAAGACGGTAAAACACCAAGAAAAGGGAGAATATATTCGTATAAATGGGAATTTTTTAGTATCTTTGCACCATTATTAATAATATTAAAAATATTAAAAAATGGTGTACAAAGAAAAAAGAAGTTTAAGTAAATTAGTAGAAAGAACTTGCGTTCGTTGTGGTAATAAATGGTTAGTAAGAGATAGAAACAATCAAGGAAAAGCAATTCATTTGTTATGTCCAGATTGTATATCAAAACTAACAATGTCTGAAAGACAATATTATTATAAAATTAATTCAGGATTATATCATTCTGAGACAAGAAAATGTCTTAACTGTGGTAAAGAATGGAAAGTAGCTGTAGGAAATAGTATTACTACAGATAAAAAAGTCCTTTTCTGTTCTGAATGTAATAAAGTTTTATCAGACAATCAGAAGAAATCTATTAGAAGTAAAAAAGATGAATCTTATCACAACAAAGTAAAAGAGCAGAAACATCAAAGCAACATTAGAAATATCATACATCTTTTGTGGAAGAGAGCTAAAGATAGAGCTATTCAGAAAGGATATGATTTTACTATTGAAGAATCTGATATTATTATACCAGATAAGTGCCCTTTATTAGAAATTCCTTTAGAATATGGAAGGAAAGGAAAATATGAAAATACTCCTTCCTTAGATAGAATAGATAATACTAAGGGATATATAAAGGGAAACGTTTGGGTAATTAGTAAAAAAGCTAATTCGATGAAAAATTCTGCGACTTTTGAAGAATTGAATACTTTTTGTACAAATATATTAAGATATAGTCTGATCAACAGGGAAAAAGAACCTGTTGAATCTGAGGATAAAAAGCCTCAGAGATAACAATATGCTAGGAGCTGTCATCTTTAAACAATTTAATTATGAACTTTATGCATGGGTCATTGAAAAAGGATACTTTAATAAAGTAAAATTTTGTGTACCTGTACACGATGAGATTTGTTTAGAATGCCCAGAAGAAATAACTGATGAAGTAGTAAAAGCCACTAAGCATTTTATGGAATCTGTAGGAGCTCTTTATTGTCATAGATTGCCTCTTCCTGCTCAAGAAGAGATTGCTAAATTTTGGAAACATTAATATGTTTATAAGTTATGCTAAGTATATAGGACTTATGACAGCCCTTGATGAACATTATAAAGGCACTTTGTCTAAGTACGAATTACAAGACATGATATTTGAACATTATGGCAGTACTTATGGTTCTTTTGTTATAGAGAATGCTGCAAAGTCCAAAAGATTGTTTGTATATATAATACAGAAAAATAGAAGGAATAAATCTGAAAGAGAAGTTTTTCGGAATTTTATGAATAATATTAAAAGTAAAGAACATGGCAAAAATATTAAGATGTAATTGTGAAAGCGAGTTTCAAGATGCTACCTATGGTAAGAACATGAGAGTGTTCAATGAAATTGGTAAAGAAGGTAAAGATGGTTATAGATGTACTGTCTGTGGTAAAGAAATTAAAGAAGGGACTAAAAAATAATGAGTAGATTTAAAAAAACTAAAACTTTTGATGATAGATAATGTAAATCATCCAAAACATTATAATAAGGGTAACATTGAATGTATAGAAGCTATGATTGCTGCTTATGGTATAGATGCAGTAATGTGTTTCTGTAAGTGTAATGCCTTTAAGTACCAGTGGAGATTTGAGTCAAAGAATGGAGATGAAGACATAAATAAATCTATTTGGTATCAAAATAAATATATGGAACTAGAAACAAGAAAGAATGCCTCAAATAAGTGAAGATTTAAGTTTGACAGATGGACAAAAGCATTATATTGATATGTATGCAAGCACTAAATGTATTTCTGAAATGGCTGCAGAATTAAAAGTTTCTTTTAAAAGTATCTTTTGCTATATACATTTTAATGCTATTCATCGTCTTTTCTTTGAACCAGTTATCAGAGTATACAGGTTTAAAAAATTCACAGTGTTTCAAGAAAAAGGAAAAGATAATAAAACAATTTATAATTTCACATGTTAATAGAAGTAAAAGTAAAAGTATCTAGAATTATCGATGGAAAAACAAAGAAGCTGACTGAGACTTATCTAATAGATAAGATGTTCTTCTCCGAAGCTGAATTTGAAGTAACTTCTTTACTTACTAGAGAAAAAGAACAAGCTCATTCTATAGAATCTTTTGAAATACAATCTTTGAGAATATCCTCTATTATTGAGGTTTTTACTCAATATGCAGGGCAATTTTCTTTTGTTGTTACTATGAAGACTGTATTCTTAGAAGATGATGGAAATGAGAAGATTACTAAATATAAACTTCTTCTATGGGCTAATGATCTTACAGAAGCTAATGTAAGAGCATTGGAAATACATAGAGAAGGTTATGATTTAGAGGTAGAAGGTATTCATCAACAGGATATTACTTATTTAGAATCTAAAACTAATTAAAATTTAATATACAGTAAAATGATTATTATTACCATAGCACTGTTAATATTTTGGTTTTATTTCTGTATGCATTTGTATGAAATAGACTGTTATAATAGAAAGAAAGCACCAAAAGAAAGATTTAAAGAAAGATATAAAATACCTATATGGGTACATCTAATAGCAATATTTAGTTTATGTATTCCTTATTTTAATATATTTGCCTTTCTTTCTGCACTTGTTACATACAATGTTATTAAAGAAGAGTTAGATATAGAATTTAAAGATAATTTCTTTTGTAAAATAGGTGATTTATTTATGAAGGAGGTATGAGAAAATTTATTCTTTTTATGTTATGGATGCTTATTGTATTCCTTATTTTATTACCTAAGATATATGAATGGATGACTGTGCCTGATACTTTTCTTAATATAGTAGGGTATATTTGGTTTGTCATTATTATTATTATATCTTGGAAGACAAAGTGTTTTACAATATTTTTTAACAATTCTAAAAATGAAAACAATGATGAAAACAATGATTAAAAAAGTATTTTTGTATTTAATTGCAGCTGTAGCTCTTACAGCATGCTGCTGCTCTTGTAGTCTGGAGAGAATTGATGCTGGTTGTGAAGGTATTCAAGTAAATCTTACTGGTTCTGAAAAAGGTGTAGATGATGTAAATCTAGTAACAGGTTGGGTTATATATAATCCAATATCTACAGCTGTATATGAGTATCCTACTTATGTACAGACTATAGATTATGACCCCTTTACTATTAATGCTAAAGATGGTTCAGAATTTAAAGTAGATCCTACTATCTCCATGCATCTTATTGAAGGTAAAGCCCCTGCGGTATTTAGGAAATATAGAAAAGAACTCAGTGAGATTATTCATGTAACTTTATATAATTATGTTAAGGATGCTTTCCGTATAGAACTGAATAATTTTACCACTGATCAGATTGTATCAAGTAGAGATTCTATAGAGAAGGCAATTGAGAAGCATTTATCTGAGACTCTTGAAAGAGAGAATTTTAAACTTGAGCAGCTTACATCAGGCTTAAAATATCCTCAGATTATTGTTCAATCAGTTGACGCCAAGAACCGCGCTATTCAAGAAGCAATGAAGGCCCAGAACGAATTAGCTGTTCAGAAAGCTGAAGCAGAGAAATTACTTGTAGCAGCAAGAGCAGAAAAGGAAGCTAATGAATTAAGGCAACAGGCTTTGACTAAAGAGATTCTACAGAAAATGTGGATTGAAAAATGGGATGGCAGTGTACCTCAGGTTATGACTAGTGACAATGCTGCAATGTTTGTAGATGTTAGTAAATTAAAATAATTACAATTATGTATAGCCAGTAGAAATACTGGCTATACTTTATTTATTATGCCCAGTACTTTATTTCATGGAGATTTAGGATTTACAAACAATCCTAAAGAATTAGCAAGAATTACACAGGCTGAAGTAGAAGCCAAAGCTAAAGGATGGGGATTACTTACTGAAACTCATGGTGATGTAGTAACTGTTATATGTCCTACTGGTGATTGGTTTTATAGGTCTAAAATTAAAAAATAATGCAGTCTTATTCACTAAAACAATTTACTCGGATACTTAAGAATAATGGCTTTATATTAGATAGAATTAAGGGCTCACATCATATATTTAAAAATGAGAAAAATAATATTATTGTAGTACCTCGTATTCTTAATATATGTGTAGCCACTAGATTAATCAAGGAAAATAATTTAAATGTTAATATTAAAAAAACTAAGAAAGTTCCTAATAGGACTTGTTTTATTTCCTATTGTTTTCCCTTTCATCATTCTATTGGCCTTAAGTTTTTACTGGCTATGGATAAGTGATTGGATAATAAATACTAATAAAAATGAGTAATTTACCTCTTATGTCAGAATCTCAATTAAAGGAAGCTCCTTTCAATCAGCGAGATATTCCTGTAAGGGAATTTAATGTTACATGCTGTCAGTCCTTAAGTAAGACTGTTAAAGTACTCACAGATAATTATGTACCCAGAGAAGATGATAAAGAACTAATTATAGATACAGGGGGTACTAATTGGGCTGATGAGTATCATAGTAATGACTATCATACACCTATACAACTAATTGGTTTATTTGCAAAATATCTAAAAGAAGAGATTGAACATTCTTATGTAGATAGTCCTTATAAAACTCTAAGGTTACAGAAGCTTCTAGAGGAATGTAATGACTGGACAGAGGATGAAACTGAATATATAAATCAATGATATAAATTAAAACTGAAATGGATATTAATACTATTATCTTTTCAAGAACAAGGCCTGCTAAAAAACAGGATATTGTAGAGCATTTATCAGAAGAAGAATTACTAAAAGTATCTTCTGCTACTATATTACGGATTATAAAAGAAGTGGGTTTTAGAATGGGAAGTTCTAAAACCCTTTTTCTTACTAATTCAGTAAGTAATAATTGGAATGCTGAGATAGATTCTATATCGGTTAAGATGCGTACTAAGGATATAAAACTTGAAGTATATATCCAATATTATAACACAGATACCTCTAAGTTAATTTCTATGTCTGATTTTATGAAGGCAGGGGATTATATAGGGCAACTTACTTATACAGATAGAGAAGGAGGTATGCAAACTGATTATTTTAGATTTACTATTTCTAAAAAAGCAGCTCTGCTAAAAGAAATTCTTAAGACTTATCTTGTTAAAAAATATGTTAAAACATGCTAAGTAATAAAAATAAAACAGTAATTGTAGCAATGATTGGGTTTGCTATTGCTGAAGGTAATGACCCCAGGCAATTAATTGGGCAGTTACATTTAAGATTTGAAACTGAACAAGATCAGAAGTGGTTCTATGATGCAATATTTGCTGTAGAACATGATTACATCCAATATCAAATAGAGCAGGAGCAGGAACAGATTCAATATGGAGAAATATATTACTAATATGGAAAAGAAAAATATTTGTAGAGATTTTATATTCACTTATAGTAATGCCCCTGCTTTAAGCTATGGGCATTGTTCCCAAGAGGTTAATGAAAATCTTTCTTTTATTAATCCTCAGTTTACCAGTACTTCTATAAAAATTAAATAATATGAATGATTGTGCAGGATGCCTTTTTACCACTTATTGTGGGCTATCAGTAGCTACTTATAGATTAGTAGCTGCAGGTTATTGTAAGATATATAATGAGAGAGAGAAAAAGAATAAGGCAGATAATAAACATAAAACTGAGTAATATAATGAAAGCATACACTGATATTAATTTGCTGTGATTATGGATAAACCAAAAAGCAAATATGGAGAACGGTTTGCTAAAGTTAAAGCAATTATTAAGACTTGGACAGAAGTTGAAGATATTATTGAGTATGATACTTATCATGAACAGTTTATTATACCAAGCAATTATCAACTTGACTGTAAAGTGATTAGTTGGAGTTACATTTAATGAATGATATGATTATGGAAAATAATCAATGGAAGCCTAATATGGCGCAAATTAATGCTCTTACTGCTGCTATCAAACAAGTAGATAAGGGCAACTCAGATGTACTTAAAGGTTTAAAAGAAAAACTTATGGAATTGTTTCCAGAACTAAAAGAGAATGAGGATGAAGATGAGAAGATAAGGAAAGAACTATTAGGATTTATTAAGAATTGGAAAAATCCTAATAATATTGGTCGCCCACATGATTATCCTATGTTCACAAAAAATGAGGAACAATGTAATAAATATATTACTTGGCTTGAAAAGCAGAAACAACCTGAACATTTAGAACTAAAAGAAGAGCATTCGTATATATGTCAAGATTATGTGCAATTCAATGAAGTAAGGTGGCGTTCTACAATACAAGTTCTTGAATATGCGAAAAGCCTTAATGCTTATACCCAGTTTGAAAAAGAAGATATTGATAAAGATATTGCTTGGCTTAAAAAGCAAAAAGTGACAGATGAAGAAATAATTTTCAGACCAGTAGCAGGTACAGACATTCGTACTGCAGCTGAACAGGCTCTTGAAAAAATAGATATAGGAAAGAAAGTTGTTTTGGCTTTTAATGGGGCTTATATTCCTGTTAATGGGAAAACAGTTGAAGAAATAATAGACAATGAATATGATGCTTGGCTTGAAAAGCAAGGTAAGCATAAATCTGTATCTATTGTAGATAAGTGGAATAAAGAGGATGAGTGGAAATTTTCCGACATTTTGGCTTTGTTAAGAGGCGGTGAAAATTGTCATTATAATACCCCTGATTTATTTGAATGGCTCAAATCCATCAAAGATAAATGCACTTGGAAGCCAGATAAAGAACAAATGGAATATCTTCATAAATATGCCGAACAAAATAATTATGATGGGTCAGTATTAACTGATTTGTATAATGATTTAAAACAACTTTAAATTATGAAATTATATGGAATTGCCTATTCAATGGGTTTTCCATGTCTTTGTTTAGGTAAAAAAGCATGGTACTTTAAACTATATTGGTCTCCTGTAAAGAAAAGACTAATATGGCAAAGCTGGAAAAGTAATACTAAAGATGTATGGTGGCAGAGGATAAATTCCCATCCATTTAGGTTCTTTGGATTTATGGTGTTACCTAATGAAGATGTTTATGATATTTGAATTGAACTTTATGGAAAACAAAGATTTATGTAAAACTTGTCAACACTATTGGCAAGATTTTCCACTACCATTAGAATCAGTTGTATCTCATTGTGATATATTAGATGAAAAATATGGATTGTCAGCTAATATGGATGAAAAAGTCCCTTATCCTTGTTTGAAATGTCCATTTAATTGTTATGTAAAAGAAGTAAAGTTATGAAAGTAGATGAAGTAATGATTGGGGATTGGGTGTTTATTAAGGATTTTTCAATAAAAGAATTTACGAACTTAAAATGCTATGATTATGGAAAGAGAAGAAGCAATGAAAATATTAAAAGACTTTCACGATAAATCAGCCTTATTTTCAGTAAGGACAGCCTTAGATACTGTCATTCCCGAACTCAAAGAAAGCGAGGATGAGAAGATAAGGAATGAGATTATTCTTTATATTGGAGCAAAGGATGATATTTCATTAGATACCCATAACAAATGGGTATCTTGGCTTGAAAAGCAAAGTGAACAGAAATATATACCAAAATACAAAATTGGTGACTACGTAAAGAACACAAATTATAAAGGAGAGCCTATCTACGAGATTGTATATATGGATAAAGAATGCTATATATGTGAGTATCGTGGTAAAGAAAATATGGGTGATAAAGCTGTTATGCACTTTGCATTTGATAATCCATATTTAAGACTTGTTGAGCAGAAGCCTGCTACTTGGAGTGAAGAGGATGATAAAATATTAAAAAGTATTATCATCAATATTGAAAACTTACAATTTTCTGAAGATATGCGAGAGAAGTATCATCATATACCGAATGCAAATAAAAGTTATTATCAAATAAATATTGATTGGCTCAAATCTATCAAAGAAAGAATTGTTCCACAGCCAAAGCAAGTGTGGAAGCCGAGTGATGCGCAGATTCTTGCACTTGATGAAGTTTACAAGACACATGGGGCTAATAATGTATGCAGACGTATTATTTTCAATCTAATGAACGACTTGAAGAAATTAAGGGGGGAATAAGTTATGAAACAAGTAGTCGTACCAGAAGAAAAGATGAAACGATATTTGGATTGGTGTAAAGACAAGACATCAACTGTATTTTGTGATTGTGGTAAAACAGTAAAAGTGACACTTACCCCATATTATTATGATGAGGAAAATAATGATGTTTATTTTGCATCATTATGCCCAGAGTGTGGAGAATTAATAATTACTAAAGAATAGAGTTATGAAAGCAAAAGAAGCACCAGAGAAAATTTATATTCATGAGGCAAGTGCTCCTGAATTAACCGAAAAATTACCATATCATATTGAATATGTCCGCACAGATGCTTTTATTAAGAAGGCTTGTGCTTGGTTTAGAACTCTTGACGATAAAGAGCCTCCTTATACCAATACAGAAGAATTTATTGAAGGATTTAAAAAAGCAATGAAAGATGAATAAGGCAGAAGAACGTGCATGGAATTATTGTATGGAAAATAAGTTAGACCCCTATTCAATGGGTCATGCTTATGCTGACGGCTACCACCAAGCAGAGAAAGATTTGGAACTCACTTGGGAGGACATTAAGAAAATCGTTGATTTGTATGATGATGTTTACTGTGATTTTTCTATTGACGGGAAAGGAGGTAAGACAAATACAGAAGAGCATTATCAAGAAGTATTGAAACGATTTAAAGCACAGAAAGGAGAAGAGGTATGATAGTAAATAGTTGTCCTTTTGGAAGAGCCTATTGTGATAGTTGTAATTGTTTAACTACTGGTGGTTGTATAGCAAAACAAAATACTCCACAGGCAATTTCTATTACACACGATGATATGGTTGCCCTGTGGGAAAGAAGAAAAGAGGAACTAATGAAACTTTCAAAAGAAGAATTAGTTGAAATACTAATTGGTAAAAGAAAACATGTTGGAATAACTTTTGGATAATAAATAAAGGAGAATAGTATGACAGACAAAGTACAGAAAATCCGTGAAGAAGTTGAAAAACGCTTTGAACAAATAAAAAATAGTGAAAAAGAAAGTGATTCAGGTGCGTTCTATCAACTAAAAGAGTTATTAGAGTTTATTGACTCCTTGCAAGAAGAGCCTGTAAGTGAGGACTTAGAAGAATATTCTGCTTTGATTGCTGATGAACTTCCACAAGGAACTACACTTACATCTAATGGTGAATTTGATATTGCAAGTGTCAGAAAACTTATAATAGACGCATGTAAGCATGGTGCTAAATGGCAGAAAGAACAGTTTGAAAAGAACCGCCTTGATGCCTGTGACAAACAGACTGAGGAAGAAGCGGAGATAGAGTCTGACTTTGTTATGGGTATCATTGAAAAAGAACATCGCCAGCCTACCTTTGATGATGCTATCAAGTATGGAATGAAGTTGAAAGAGCAGCAGATGATGTCTAATGCTATTGATGCCCATTGCTTTGGATTTCAAGGGGATGCGTTGTTTTCTTTTAGATTACCAGCAGATAATTATCTTGTTGGTTCTGAAGTAAAAGTAATTGTAATTAAGAAGAAATAAACTATGAAAGCAAGAATAAGAAAGACTGGTGAAATAGTTAATATTGCTGAATATGCAAAGATTACACTTGACAAGTGTAATTCTTATGGAACTCCAATAGAAGTAAGACCAGAAGATGTAGAACTAATTCAAGAGCAAACAGAAGATGAACATTGGCAAGATGTAAGAGAACGAGCTGCCATTGCTGCTATGCATAGTGCTGCTATACAAGGAATACTTTGTGCTCCAATAGTCGAAGGTGCTGACTCTAATCCTTCACAAAAGCATGTAGCAGAATTAGCTGTTATGATGGCTGATGCACTTATTGAAGAACTTAAAAAGAAACAATTATGACACAAGAAGATAAAGAACTACTATTAAAAGACCTTTGTGCAAGATTGCCTTATGGAGTAATCTGTTACTATAATTGTGTAACCTCCTATGATGATATGGTTATACATAAAGCTAATTGTAATGGTCCTCTTGAAGGTATTGTACCAATGTCTAATGGTAATATTGGATTTATGGTTGGTATGGATAAAATCAATGCTTTACAAGGTGACATTAAACCTTATCTCCGTCCATTATCAAGTATGACTGAGAAAGAAAAGAAAGAATTGAATGATGTTGCAGTAATTAATTGCAATGAATTTGAAGGTTGTTCAACTCTATTTGATGAAACGGGTCTTGATTGGCTCAATGCTCATCATTTTGACTACAGAGGTCTAATTGAGAAAGGTCTTGCCATTGAAGTAATAAAAGAAAACAATCCTTATGAAAATTAAGATAGTATATCTTGAATGTGGTGGATTTGGTTCTATTATAGATTGTAATACTTCAAGAATATTTTGTCCATCTTGTAAAGAACAAGTTGCTGATTTTAGTGAAGTAAAAGATATTACTCCGATGGAATTATATGAGTTATTAAAGTATAATTATGACAAAATAATAAGTACTATATGTTGACTGAAGATTACGTTTCATTTGAAACAGCAAAACTCTTGAAAGAGAAAGGATTTCCTCAAGAATATGATCATTATCATGCATTAGTATATAATGAAGAAGATTATGAGGATGAATATGAAGTCCAAAGAATGGTTGTAGAAACCAGAATTGTAAAAGCTGGAACATTATCTTCATACCCTGTTGGAGTTCCAGAGCCTAAATGTTATTGTCCAACTCTTCAAATGGCAATGAAGTGGCTGAGAGAAGTTCATAAAAAATGGATTACTGTCACTTTCCATTGGCATACAATAAATGGAGAGACTACCTTGTACTATTCACCCTTTATCATGTTGGATGAAGGTGAGTATGCAGTATTGGAAGATGAGAACCCATTTAAGATGAAACCCTTCAATTCTTATGAAGAGGCATGTGAAGCTGCTATTAAATATTGTCTTGAAAATTTAATTTAAATATGAAATATTTATTTATTTTATTTTTATCAATAATTTTGTTTACTTCATGTAATAAGCCATCAAGAATAGACCATGAAGATAACAAGTATATTTATGTTTGGAATTATGAAGGAAATGACTCTATCTTAGTAAAATATAATCAGCCTATATATAGAGAATTTAATGTTAAAGGTGGGCATCATAGAAAATTTCATCACATTAGAGTTGATTTTAATAATAATGGCTATTATGGCTGCCATAGTATTTCATCAGATTCTTATGTAAGTCCCAATGATAGATGTTATATTGTAAATAGAGCACAGAATACTCATTATCCGATTAAAGCTGTATTTAAAGAAATATTTTATCCAAAACATGAATATCATTTTATTAGATATAAATGACTATGGCAACAATTAATGATAGTGGTGATTTACGTTATCAAATATATTCTCTTAAAGTTAATGGTGAATTGGATAAACCTATTACAAGACCAATATTAACAAGAGAAAGAGCTAATAAATATTTCAGTGATTGTGTTCAATGTGCCATTGTTTCTATTGACGAACATGGTTCTATCGTTGAAATTATTGAGAAAAATACAGAACCGATAAAAGCTAATAATAAACCCAAAACCATAAAACGAAAAATATGAAAAGTTATACAGATATAGAGCAAAGTCGTAAGTTGGCAGAGATACTGCCACTTGAAAGTGCAGATATGTGGTGGTTGTATGTTACAGCACAAGGTAAACATATTGCTATGATGTATGAAGAACCAGACCCTCATTATCTTGCAAGAATGGAGAGTTACGGTATTAAAGATGCTGCCATTAGATGTTGGAGTCTTGCAGCATTGCTTGGTGTTATACCTTATCCTTCATTACATAAAACGTTTAGTGGTTGGCGTTGTGATTCTTATAATAAAGACGGAACCACTTGTAAACTGGGTGAACCGTCAGGCAATCCTGTTGATGCTTGCTTCGAAATGATTATACGTTTGAACGAACTTAAAATGTGGTGATTATGGTAGTAGGTAATAAAAGATATTGTGATGAATGTAATTCTGATAATGCTCAAAGATATGTTGTTGGGTGGGTAGTTAGAGATTATTGTATAAATTGTGCAATTAAAAGAAAGATATTTTAGAGTATGAAAGAATTATCAATAGAGCAAAAGGCTCAAAGATATGACGAGGCTATTGAAAGAGCTAAGAATACAATAGAGGTTAATCAAACTATTCCAAATATTGTAGAATGTGTTGAATCTTTATTCCCCGAACT
>Ga0326514_10000159_pt1 | contig 41696 bp, 45 predicted proteins | sample 3_2548_0518_D_FD_203653 | JGI IMG/M metagenome (GOLD analysis project Ga0326514, IMG submission 203653) | Bovine rumen microbial communities from UC Davis, California, United States - 3_2548_0518 | ecosystem: Host-associated > Mammals > Digestive system > Stomach > Rumen | place: USA... | reverse complement strand
TGTTGATACAGCATTGAATAGTGGCTCAACAAATCCAGTCGAAAACAGAGTCATCTATAACAAGATTGATGAGGTTGAACAAGTTACTGCTGCTGGACTTAATGCCTTGAATGATAACTTTGGCGGTTTGAAATTAATGAAAATTTCCCAAACAGATTATGATAATCTTCAAGTAAAAGACCAGAATACCCTTTATATCATTGTCAACTAATGAAAACAGCAATTCATACAGTAATATTAAATGAACTTGACGAATATTTGAAGAGTTGGTTAGACCATCATTCTCCGATGGTTGACCAAATCTTCATTTTCGAGGACATTGGCAGTCATTCACATAAGCATATAACAGACCAATATCCAAATGTAACCCTATTGTCAGTCTTTAACATCTATGATGGTAAAAAAGATGAATGGCTAAGAGAACATAGGGAGAAAGGTGGAATAAACCAAAGATATTACATAATGGATGGAGTTCAATACATCCAAAGGATGAATGAATATGATTGGTGTTTCACATTGGATATTGATGAGTTCATAACCCTACAAGAGCCATATAAGGCAATTACAGACGTTCTGAGCGAGTTTCAAGACAAGGATGCTGTAATTCTCCAATGGATGAATTATGGAGCGTCTAGGAGGATTTCTAAGCCTAACTACAATGGTATAGATTACAGAGAGTTCTACACTGAAAAAGCAGACTTTTCAAACGCTGATGCTACTTTCAAGATGGATTCAAAGATTGCTTGGAATCTCAACAAAATTACAAGATGGAACTTATGTGGACTTCACTGTTGTGCTGGGAATTGGGTAAAGACCAATGGAGAGAAGAACAGAAGAAGTACAGTTTATGATAAGATGTATCTAAGTCATTATGTTACTCGCTCTTGGGAAGAATATCTTTGGAAGATTTATGTAAGGGGAATGCATTGTTTCAACGACCATAGAAAAGACAAGGATTTCTTCGAGATAAACAAAGATATGTTACCAATGTATGATGAATGTATGAAGTTCAAAGAAGAATACTTAAAGAAAAATAATATATTATTAAACGTTTAATAAAATGAATAACCTTAAAAAGTTTGCTACTGAAGCAGAATATACTGCTGCAACGTTAAGCTATCCAGCAGTGAGTTGGGTAACTGCTACTGATAATGTGCATTTTGACAAGACTGCACCTGTTGTTGTTAATGATAAAGTAATGATGGCTTGGCATAGTCCTTCTGGTATACCATCTGGAAAGGATATTGTATTATGGAATAGTGGTTCATCAAGAGAACCAGCAGAGTTGTTTAAGAGTTTGACTATAAACAATGTTGATGTAATGTCTGATTTAACTGCTAGCGGAATTTTGAATAATTATTCAACACCAGACACTGATTACCTTGTAAAATATGAGTTAATCGCTGATGCCACAATCACTGATATATTCAGTGGAGACCTTGGTGGAGGTTGGGGAAGTAGTGCTGATAGAGTTGATTTCTTAATCCCAGCACAAGTAACTGAGATTCAGAGTATTCCAAATAACGTTGGTTATTTGGTTGTAGAGGCTGCAACACCTCCAACTGCAAGTCTTAATTGGAGTAGTTTCAGTGGCACTATTTATGTTCCAGACAATGCTGTAAGTGTATATCAGACCGCTTGGAGTGCTGTGTCAGATTATGTCAAACCAATCTCAGAATATCAAGGAAACTTACCAGTATAATAATAGAACAACATGGCAATAAAAATAGGAAATTTAGATATAAGTTCATTCAAGGTAGGTGGGGCTGATTGTTCCATTTACCTTGGAGATACTTTGTTATATCCAACAACACCTTCATACACACTATTACAAGGTATTGAGAGAAAAGCTGGATATTTGGGTTATGTTGACCTTGGCTTAAAAGTTGGAACTGATTTCAAAATCGAGATAACACATAAATATACTACAGTTGCTGGTGGTAGATTCTTTGGTATAGACAATACTTTCCGTTGGTTCAAGGCAAGTACCAATGCATATTTCGACTATAACGGTTCAAGAATATACAGAAGTGCAGGTCATTATTATCCAACAAATTCTGTATACACAGTCACATTGGCGAACTATAGCATGAAGAGCAGTTTGTATGCCACTTCTACAACTGGTACTACACAAACATCATATACACCATCAGGTAATCTTTGTCTCTTCTCTAATAACATATCATCAAACGGAGACTTGGGTGTGTTCTACAGTGTAAGGGTATTCACAAATAACGGAAACACATTGATTGGAGATTTCATACCAGTTAAAAGAAATTCAGACAACCTTGTCACAATGTTTAATACTGTAACCAATACATTCTGTGATGCATATGGTTCACTATATCCTATAGAAATTAATTCATAATAATATACAATGATTAAATATAACAATAATACAGTACAGAAACTTGCAACGGATTCAACCATAAACAAAATGTATTATGGTGAAGACCTTGTGTTTGTGGGAGTAAAAGAACAGTTTAAGTATAAAGCAAGATATACTGATAGCTCTTCATATACACTCCAGTGCAATGGTGATACATCATTGAGGTTTGCTGAATATAGGAGTGGTAATACCACAAGTTCACAAAGATGGAGTGCTGCAACACAAGTTGAAATTGGGGATTGTGTTACCAGAATTGAGGACGGTGCTGTTCTAGGCTTTCAAAACCTTACAGGAGTCACTCTTCCAAATACACTTACATATATCGGTTTGGGCGGTATATTCGCTGATTGTAGTGGACTTACAGAGGTTAATATACCTTCTGGTGTTACATACCTAGGCTCTGATTTATTCGACAACTGTGTGAACCTTAGAAAAGCTGACCTTCCTAGTGGATTGCAGACATTGGGATGTGTATTCTACAATTGCCAGAGCCTATCGTCTTGTACAATACCAAGCGGAGTTACATCATTGAGTGGCAATACATTCTATCAGTGCTACAGTTTGACAAGCATTACAATACCTAGTGGAGTAACAGCAATATATGGAAGCACTCCTGCATTCAATAAATGCAGCGGACTTACAGAGGTTCATTTCCAAGGTACAACACCGCCTCAGAATATAGTTTTTAATGCTTGCCCAAACATTAAGAAAATATATATACCTTCTTGTGATTGCTATGATGCTTATGCTAGTGTTCTTACAGCATATACAGACATTATGTATGCAGAGGATGAAACAAAGTGTTTTAAAACAAAATGGTCTGTAGTTGATTATGGCGGCACTACTAGGAGTTTTGATTGTGACTCATCAAGGTCAATAGTTCAACATGAGATATGGGATGAAGAAAATATTGAAGAGTCACCAGTTACTATTGAAGTTGGACAATGTGTTGATGAAATTGGAGATAGTGCATTCAAAAACTACTATAACCTTACTAGTTGTACTATTAGTAATGGTGTTACTAGTATCGGTAATTATGCTTTCAGTGGCTGTACTAGTCTTACAAATTGCACTATACCAAATAGTGTTAAAACAGTTGGTAGTAGTGCTTTCAGAAATTGTAGTGGTCTTACAAGTATAGATATACCAGATAGTGTTATAACAGTTAGTTCTTATGCTTTCAGAAATTGTACTAGTCTTACAAGTGCAACGATAGGTAGTAGTGTTATAAGTATTGGTAATTTTGCTTTTGATGGATGTAGTGGTCTTACAAGTATAAACATACCAAGTAGTGTTACTAGTATTGGTTCTTATGCTTTCAGAAATTGTACTGGTCTTACAAGTGCAACGATAGGTAGTAGTGTTACCAGTATTGGAAATGCTGCTTTCGCTTCTTGTCAAAATTTATCTAATGTAACAATGTGGAGTTCAAAACCTCCACTAGTAAATAATAAAATTTTCGATAAAACACCAATTGCTAATGGAACAGGATATATTTATGTTCCTAGTGGTAGTGTTACAACATACAAGAATGCAAGCGGATGGAATACTTATTCAAACCAGATAAGAGCAATACCTACATAAATAATAAAAGCAAGGTTTTTATAGCCTTGCTTTCTTTATTTGAAAGATAAGTAATAATATGACCAACAAAATAGTGATATTGGATGACAGTGTTCTACTTTATGAACACTACATCAGTGATGACCAGTGGGAGAGAACACTTGCATTCCCTAGGGGTGGTCTTACATACCTTATAAGCAACGGAACAATCAAGTTCTATGCATATGAGGATTATTTCTATAGGAACTGCCTTATCTCAATGCAGCTTCCAATATACATTGTGGATGAATACATGCACATTGATGGAGAATATGATGACATTGATAAGCTTGTTGAGATTCTAGATAGGGTATTCCCAACAAATGACCTTGATGCCCAGCTTGAGAAATATGTAATGAAAGTAGATGCAGACTTATTGTATCAGCCAATTGGTGATTATGCCTTGAAGAGTGATATACCAGATGTATCTGAGTTTGTAACAACTGATGAACTAGTTGAGGCTCTTGAGGATTATTATACCAAGGATGAAGTTGATACTCTTCTTGATGACAAGGCAGACAAAGATGATGTGTACACCAAGGATGAAGTTGATACTCTTCTTGATGACAAGGCAGACAAAGATAATGTGTACACCAAGGATGAGGCAGATGCAAGATTCCAACCAATTGGTGAGTATCTTACAAGTGGTGACACTTATCTCAAGGGTGAGATAGATGATAAACTTGATGATAAGCTAGATTCTAGTGCTTATACACCTACAGATTTGTCAAATTACTACACAAAAGATGAAACAAGTGGTAAGACTGAGATACAGGATGCTTTGGATTCAAAACTAGATGCTAGTGCTTATACACCTACAGACTTATCCAACTACTACACCAAACAAGAGGTAGATGGTGCTCTTGATGATAAGCTAGATGCTAGTGCTTATACACCTACAGACTTAAGCAATTACTACACAAAGCAAGAGACTTCAAGCAAGACGGAGATTGATACAGCATTGAATACAAAAGCTGATAATACAAAGGTTTACACCAAAAATGAAACTGATGCAAAATATCAAGTAAAGCTTGTGGCAGGTGATAATATCACAATTCGTGGTAATGTTATCTCTGCTGCTGGCAGTAGTGGTGACACTCCAGTTGATGCTTATACCAAGGCAGAGTCTGATGCAAGGTATCAGCCAAAAGGCAGTTATGTCACAGAAACTGAGTTCAATAATACATTAAACGTTTATGCTACAAAACAGTGGGTGTTGAATCAAAATTATGTGACATCAAGTCAAATAAACCAATATATTACAAACTTGCAACAGCAAATAAACTCACTTCAAGAAGCATTGGAAAACTGTTGCAGTGGTACACCTACACCTACTACAGAGTATCGTTGGATTACATTGACAGGCTCTTCTGACTATATTTGCAGTGGAACTACCAAATATGAGAAACAGCAAAAGCAGCAATCAACAGACGGAGGTATAACTTGGGTGAATGTTGTACCAGCAGAATACCAAAGAGGTAATGTCATTGAGACCAGTTCTGATGACTGTGGCTACATTGAACCACAATACAGATGGAAAGCAGCACCTACTAGTGATTATTTATGTATAGATGATGACAAATACTACAAGGTATATTATGAAGTATCTTATGACGGAGGTGTAACTTGGGAGCATGTTGTACCAGAACAAACCAAGAGAGGTAATTTAATCCAAGCTGATTCTCCAGATTGTGGTTATATTGAGCCTCAGTATAGAGTATGGAGTGGTACACCATATTGTGAGCAATACAATTATGTTGTTAACACAAAGAACCAAGTATCTTATGATGGAGGTAGCACTTGGAAAGATACAGGAATAACAGGTAAAACCGTTATCGAATATAACTCTGAGACTTGTGGTTATAGAAATTATAAGGCAAAGATTGTAAATCTTGGATACACACAAGGCGGTACTTATGCCAAAGAATATTACACACAGTGCAATGGTGCAAGTTCATTGATTAGTGATGAAACAAAGGGTGTATATCCACATGATTTTATGTATGCTGCTCAACCACATAAAGCAATATATATAGGACATTGTGTCGATACCATAGGTTCTGCTACATTCTCTTCATGGCAAGGTGTAACAAAAGTTGACATTGCAGACAGTGTTGTTGTAATTGAACAAAGAGCATTCAGTGGTGGAGTTGGTGATGTAACTTCATTCACAATGTCAAATAACGTTCAAACCATTGGAGACTATGCATTTGTCAATATGGTAAATTTGAAGAGTTTGACATTGCCTGATACAGTTAAAACTATTGGATATGGAGCATTCGTTGATATGACTGGTTGTACAGCAGTAACCATAGGCAGTGGTGTTACTTCAATCGATACAAATGCTTTTGGTGATTGTAACAGTTTGAAGAGCTTTACCATAAGAGCTACAACACCCCCAACATTCCATCCAATATTCAAATCAAATCTAGGAATGTATGATAACTATCCAAGTGGTTTGAAGATATATGTTCCAAGCTCTAGTCTTACTGCCTACAAGAATGCTTGGGATTTGTACAAAGACATAATTTATCCTATAAGTTAATTGAACAATGGACAAGATAACATTCAGAGACTATAGTTTTGATAAGCCACATATCGACAATATGACTCGAAAAGATACATGGGTCAAGTTCGATTTTGACAACTTATATCCAGAGAGGGTGTTGGAGATTGTAAACCAAAGCCCTCTCCAGAAATCCATTCTCGAATCAAAGAAAACCTACATACTTGGAGCTGGACTTGACAAAACCGAGGAAAACATATATACACCAAATATGTTCGAATCATGGCAAGACCTCATTGAGAAATGTGTAAACGACTTCGTGTATCTCAATGCAATGGCTGTACAGGTAATCTTGAACGAGTCTGGAAACCGCTTCTCATTCTATCATCAGCCAGTAGACCAAGTAAGACTGGGTAACTACAATGAACAGAACTTCATTGAAAAGGCTTATCTTTGCACAGATTGGAGAAAAGCACAGAAAAATAAAAACGTTGTTGAGATTCCAATGTTCGGTTCTGAGCAGCCAAAGAAAGGAAAGGCATATCTGTTGTACTTCAGACCAGAACAAGTTGGACAGTATTACTATGCAATACCAGAATATATGTCAGCATCAAACTATATCATGGCTGACGGTGCATTGTCGCAGTACTACAACAACTACATTCATAACAACTTCAGTGCAAATCTTGCAATAAGGTTTCCAATTGAGCCTAGCGAAGAGAAAAAGGAAGAGCTTTATGAGAACCTAAGAAAGTCATTCGGAGGTGCTGAGAACGCTGGAAACATCCTTCTTCTATTCGGAGAAAACGGTGTCGTTCCTGAAATAAGTGCAATTGAGAATGTAAATGCTGACTTGTATAACTCAGTGATGGACATCATCAAACTAGCATTGGTATCTGCAAACAGACTCACTTCACCAATTCTAGCTGGTATTGTCACCTCAACTGGATTCTCAAGCAAGTCTGATGAAATGATTGCAGCATATACACTGTATAAGCTTACAGTCATCAACACAGAGAGACAATTCATCTTGAAGTGCTTTAACAAGCTCCTTGAAATGAATGGTCATGCAAGATGCCTCAAGTTCATCGACTTTGATGTTAGGAAGGAATTTGAAGGACAATCTGAGTCAAATGACATGGTTGAGGATGAAGGTAATAACGTTGATGAGGATGCTGAAAATAACGTTGACGAAAATGAAGAAAAGGAGGTAAACAATGAGTAAGAAATTAAACGATACATATCTGATTTCAGAAGAATTATTGAAGTTACACAGCCCTATCTCAAGAAACGTTGATGTTGACAAGGTAATACCATTCCTTACAATCAGCCAGCCTTATTATATTGAAACGATACTTGGAGAGGCACTGACAAGCGAGTTGAAACTCCAGATTGAGACCAACACTCTTACTGAGGAAAACAAGGCATTGGTGTTAAAGATAGCTCCAGCTCTTGCCAATTGGACAACATATCTAGCTCTTAGGAGTTTGGCATATAGCATAACTGAGAAATCAATCACCAAGGAACACAGCGAAAATAGCGAATCGTTATCAGAACGTGAGCTTGGTGAAATGATACTTTATGTCAAAAACCTTGCAGAAATGGCTACAGAGCTTCTTATAAGGTATCTATGCAACTGTGCATTGACATACCCACTATGGAGACCAAATGAGGATTGTCACTGCGAAAAGTATGTACCAACAGACGGTAAGGCAGAGCAAGAGAAGAAATATAGCATATACTTCCCATCAAAAGAAAATAAGGGGTGTGATGGTTGCGACAGAGACATATGGATTAAGAAGACATAATCCCCTATTATAAATAGGGGGATTATCCATATAAAAAACGCTTGGAAAGGCAAAACTCATTTTAAGCCTTTCTGAGCGTTTATTTTTGTTTCTATGGTCAACTATGCCACCCACACCACTCAAAACGATTCTAGGGGCATTTCTGAGCTAAATGGAGGTATTCTAAATACAAATAACCCCAAGCACCATTCTCTCGAACATCTTGGGGTTGGACAAAAAATCGAAATTTATACCAAATTAGAACAAAATTAATTGTTCAATATTTCGTTTATAACAGAGTTATATCTTGTCATAACAAGGTCTCTCCAAGTTTCTTCTACTTCTAGAACCTTGTCCATACCTTCGTCATCTTTGCAGTAGTCATCAATCATTTCTGAAAGACGATTTGAAATGTTTGAATCCCTCTCACCGTTATGAGCAAACATATAACTGATTTGTTCACTCATCAAATTTTTTATTTCTTCCATATTATATAATTTATTTATGTTTTAAAGTTAATGTTCTTCAATCAAACATAAATCGTTTATTATTTTGAATGACAATCGCATCGTTCTCATCATTTGGGCTATTAATACCCACATAGTAAAAATCACTAGGAAGCACAAGCTTTCTAATGTTATAGCCATTTGCACACATTGCGATATATTTACATAGTGTTGAATCTATTACAGCCTCTGCGAAAGCACAATTGTGGAATATTTCATTTACAGTCATTGTTTCACCTTCAGTGGTTACACTCAAGATTTTACCATTTTCTACTTTATAGCCTTGATAATGTACATCCATATCGTTATCAACAAGACCACACTCACTTGCAACAGCATCTGCTAATGCTCTAACGAAATTTTCTATATTCATATATTTCATTGTTTATTTCTTTTTTAAGTTAATAATCAAAAACAAGGAGGTAGAATTAACTACCTCCCCCTCCCTATTTTGTAATTCCAACGAACACAATCTGGATACATTATCTTACCGACACATTGTTCTTCTGTGCATTCATTAAGTCTTTCGATATAAGGTTTAATGACTGTATAGTCTTCATCATCAATTTTCACTTTTTCTTTTGCACACATACAAGATTTAGTGTGATAATGATAAGCCACCTCATACACTTTTTTATTTTTGTCTGAATCTGCTAAAATACCAATTTTGAACAATTCATTTCTTTTTAAAAATTTAGCCATATTTATTTCGTTTTTAAGTTAATAATCTTGTAAAAACCCCCACCCATCTTCACAGACAAATGGGGGTATAAATTTCTAAAATATAATATGAAAAAAAATAAAAAAAAATGGTTCTTATTTATTCACTTTTTCTAGATAGTGTGCAAGTGAATTATCAAGTTCATCTTCCCACTCTTCTTTATCAAAGTTCCAATACTCAGCAGCAAACTTAAACACATCTTCTCCCTTGAGGACTTCAATTATCCTCTTTGCTGAATCGGTATCATCCTCACACACCTTTAACAAATTCTTCGGTGTCGGTAAACCATTGAAGATAACTGTGTAATCCATACCGTTGTCAACTTTTGTAACTGTAATGAACATCACATTGTTTTTTCGTTGTGTCTTGATGACATGCAAGTTAACACTGTACTCAACCTCACCGTTGAAGTAACTAATTAAATTTTTTATCATAATATATAAATTTAATACCTTCTCTATACTTGTAATAGGCGATAGAGATTAACCTTGTTTGTTTTTCATTTTCGTTGTGATGCAAAGATATGAAAAAAAATTGAGATACCCAAATCAAACGTTAAAGTTTTAACAATCTTTCACACTGGGCTAATTTATAGTTAAACTGGTATAATTAAAAAGGTCAGACAATGGTATTTCTCCATCCTCTGACCTGTCCTTATCGCTGTTATAACGATATGGCATATAAAAAGAAAACTCAACTGAATTCTTTTAGTATTATTTCCTCACCTTCTCGATAAAATTTGTATGTGTGACCATAAGCTTGTATAAATTTGACTTTGTGCCTTTCACCTCGATGGTCTTCCCAGATAATGTGAGTTGGTTCAACTAGCCTCATCCCTATACTCGTTTTTTAACTTGTTCTTGAGTTGCCAAGGATATTTTTCACCGTCATAATCGAACCAAGGTGTCCAGACTTTACCTTCCCTTGACCAGTATTCATAACGCTTTAACATTACCAAGGCAAGTCATCTACAGCATCATTAGTTACAACAACCTTTTTGACCTCTTGCTTTTCTTTCAAACGAGCTTGAAGCATGAGAAGCATTCTCTTCATTTCAGCTTCGGACATGTCATCAATGTCGTTGGACTGTGTTGTTGTCTCTTCACTGTTCCAAGTTGCTTTCTCAGCCATTTCTAGCGTCCTACCGCTTTCAATAACCTTTGAAATTGGAACTTCATAATACTTCTGAAATGTCTCTGCAACTGGTTCCAAAACCCATTTTCCATCAACATTCTTGTAGGTAAGGAATTTCTTGTCAAACAATGCTTGCAAGCATCTTTCAACCTCTTCAATTTCCATTCTCAAAGCCTTGGAATACTGTCTGTCATAATATACAATTGTCTTGCCTTGCCATCCAAGCACCCACATTAATGTCTTGAGAACATTCGGAGCAAGATACAGTACCATTTGGCTTGAAGGATACAATCTTTTACTTTCCATAATCATTCAGTTTTTTGTTTTCTTCGATTAGTTCTGAAAACAGCTTGGAATCCTCAATCATCCACTGCTGCCATAATTCAAATGCTTTTTTTTCGTTATCCATAATCAATCAATATTAATTTATGCAAAGATATATAAAAAAAGTTAAATTTGCAAATTATTCATAAAGTTTTTTTCCTCAAATAACTTCTGTCAACCATTTTGTTATGTATCCTATAGTTTTCTATAGATATGGGATTGTTGCAGTTGTCTTTATGACTCGCTATTTTTAGATTGCTTAATTCATCAGTACCCCCATTTTTAATCGGTATTATATGGTCGATTTCCATTTTATCTGGTATCTCTCCATTGAAAGCCACCCAAACCAACCTGTGAGCAGCATTGCATTTACCATTATAATTGATTGTCCTATAACCAGTAGCATTGGTACTACCAAACAGTTCTTTACCATTTTCCTTGAAGAACCTAGCATCTTCAGTTACATATAACGTTTTTCCATTCACAGAAACTGTTCTGTATTCTGAACATCCTATGTTCTCAATCAGTTGCTTTTTCTCGTTCTCTTTTTTGATAGCTTTATACTTCTCTCTGAATTTTTTTTGTGATTCCAAATATTTCTCATATTTCTCGCTATCACATTTCATCCGATTGTAATTCTTTTCCCTTAACCTCTTATTCATTTCCTCTTTTTCTAAAAGCTTGGAAATTTTCTTTTCTAACTTTTCCTTGTACTTTTTCTCTTCTAACTCTAACTTTACTTCTTCATACCTTTTCTTGAATTCATCCTTTAGAGCTTGTAACCTTGCGTTATATTCAACTTTTAACTCATTTTTTCTGTTAAAATAATCACTATGTCCCATATTTTATTAACTAATTTTTGCAAATATATATATTTTTTTTCAAAAAAGCAAGAAATTATTTGTATTTTTTTAATATTTTTTATATCTTTGCACTAATTATAATAAATAAGTGATTGCAACACTTGTTTTTTCTTGAGGGTAGAGGTTCGACCGAAAAACCTTATATTATTTCCTCTACCCTCTCATTTTCAACAAAAAAAAGGTCTTCGGTTGATAATATAATATAAGGATAGAAAAAAAATAATATAAGTAAAAACCAAAAACAAAATGGCAAACAGAAAAATCAAGGAGTGTGAGAACATTGAGTTCTTGCCACCAAAATTCCAAGAGGAATTGAAAGAACAGTCTGATAAAAACATTTTATCAACTCTATGCTATAACAGATTCAGATTCTCTGACTATGCAAAAGCTCATAGTGGATTTTTCTTCACATCATTGGAAGAATTAGCAAAAGAAAGCCTTGTTGATGATTCAACTGTGAAAAGGAGACTAGCATTGCTTCAAATGAAAAAATACATTGATAGAAAAAGTGGTACAAACCACCAGTGTACACACTACAAATTATCAAAGGAAATTGAACAATTATTAGGTATTGAAGACGATGAATATCCAGCTAATGCACCACTAGATAAGATAAGAGAAGATAAGACAAGTTTAGATAAGAAAAGTTCAGTTAAGACAAGACTAGACGAGACAAGCAAAGACAAGCTAAGTATAGAACAGACAAGTACAGACAAGCTAAGTACAGACAATAAGTACTTTCAAGAGTTTAAGGGTTTTGTTGATGAGAACCTAGTTGGAGAGAATGAAGGTGAGCTTATAAACAAGAGAGTTGAAATATCAAATAACCTAAAAAAGAATGAAATAGAAATTGGAAAGACAATGTGCAACCGTTGTTCTAGCTATCTCAACAGAAAGTTTGAAGAGGCAGTTGCCTCAATATAGTATAATTAATTAAAACTTATAACAAATGAGAAGTAAACTTGAGATTGTAAAGGCTTATGGTAGATACCTAGAGAGCCTAAAGAAAAAGGACTCCAATGTGATTGATGAGTTCGGTAAGATGTACAGTTACATCAATAAGAAGGTCGTTGATATGGATGAAGGACTGTGGCAAGTCCTATTCTTTGACTGTCCTAGTAGGGCATTACAAGTGGCGAGGGATAGGAAAGTCCGTTTCAAGTCAGTTGGATATGAATGGAATCAGTATTCAATAGACAGATGCTACAAGCTGCTTGACAACATCATCAAGTCATATGACACGCAAGACCTTGACACATTCAGAATCAACGTTTATCGACTTTTTAAGCTTCTATCTGAGGATGAAGAACCAAACGTTATGCTGTATATGTGGTATGCCTATGGAAAGACAGAAGCTGGTAGAGCTGTCCTATCTGGAGAAAGAAACAGAGTTAACAAACTAATCAGAGCTTCAACTGAAGAGGAAGTAGAATCTATCCTAGCTGAGTAAAAAAGTACCTCTGGGATTTGGAAGTCTCAATTATTTTTTATATCTTTGCATTAGAAACACATATCAATCAATATTAACAGCTTTGGCGAGAGGTAGCAAGAACACAGTTCCATGTCTACTTTCATATCAACATCTTTTATAAACTTGCTACCTCTCAAAAAAAGTCTCTTCAAGTGTTTACTTATTCACATGTGTGAACTATTTATTTAAAAAAAGAGACATTATGAGAGGTTATACAGCATATGGAGAGAACGTTGAGAAGACATTCCAGAGTGTTGACATTAACAGCCGAGAAGAGTTACAAGCACTAGCAGACGAAGAGGATAGAACAATAAACTGGGAACTTTGGGATAAACTTGTCACCAAGACAAAAAAGGACATCAAGGAAGAACTGAAAGGGTTTGAAAGGATGTATACCAATCCAGTTTTTGTGTTCGACATATGGAAACAAAAGGTCATCAAGACCTTCCGAAATCCTCAGGAATGTGCAGAATTCTATGGTATCAGCAGAGAACAAGTAACAAATTACATAAGAGAAGGCAAATGCTATTATAAACAAGGAGTTGAGTTTAGACAATGAGTAGGGGAAAGAAACCAGTCAAGGTGTGGGCATATAAGGACTACCAACTAGTAAAAGAGTGTAAAAGCCTTGCAGAAGCAGCAGCATCAACCTTGGAAAGCATTACAACAGTCAGATTATACCTTGACAAACCAAAAGCGACAAGGAGAGGATTTGTATTCGTTTCAGAGCCTTTGACAGAGGAAGAAATGAAACACATGCCGACAAAACCAGAGAAAAAACAAGAACATAGGGAAAATTCCAATTGCAAAGTGGAACTTGGAAACCTTGAGCTAGAAGTTGAATGCTCAAACCATCAAGTCTTTCATCTTGAACGCAGCAAGGAAGCAAGAAAGGCACAACTAAGACAGTTTATTTATACCAAGCTACATACCTACTGGCTTACAGTTCCACAAAGGGTCTCACTGCTGGATAAAAGGTTTATACAAGAGATACTGGACAGCTTATAAAACACCTCTGTAGCTCCGATTGCAGGAGCCTAAATAATGCAAAAACGTTTCAATGTTATTCAGTCGGTTAATCACTCAAAATACACAGAGGTGTTTTCGACATATATGGCATTTTGTCATAATTCGACATAATTCTATTTTTATTATTTATTATTTTCATGTAAACTAGTTCAGTCTGTGAAGATAGAACTGGTTTTCTTTATATCAAAAACAAAAATGGATATAAAACTGACAAATAATACACTTCTGTGGGTAGCATCATTCATAATCCTAGCATTCATCATCATCGCATCAATGCAACATGACCTTATCAACAAATATAAGGACATCATCAATGAAATGGACTCAACTGTCACAACAACAGTAAAACATGACACACTATGGAAAGACACAACCATAACAGAGACAAACTTCATTCCAAAGTATATCAAAGTTCTCAAAAGAGATACAGTATTCAAGGATGGTGATACACTAGAACTTGTAAGAGAATCAAAACGCTTCGATAAAACGCTCACAATCGACAAAGATACAGCAGACCTACAGATATACACCAGTGGTATAGAAACGAGCTTAGACAGCCTTAAAATGGCTCTCAAGACACATACAAATGTCATCACCAATACTGTCACAGTTACAAAGTATGTGAAAGACAAAAAAATATTTTGGGATAGATTCCATATTGGTCTTCAATGTGGATATGGCTATACCTTCAAGACAAAGGATTTGCAACCTTATGTTGGCATAGGAGCAAGCTTCGACCTATAAGAAAAAAAGTACACTTGAAATCGATACTTTTGGACAAACCAAACTATTTATTGTATGTAAAACATGAATAATATGATAGATAATTTTTATGATTCAATGGAAAAAACAGACTATAATAAACTCTGTGAATTCAACAACCAAGTAAACTGGTTCAAAAATGATACAGTCAAACCAACACAAAGATTCGGTAAAACTGACGCAACAGCAATCGATAAGAAAAATAGAAAAGTACACATCGAACTGAAAACAAGAGAAGGCGAACTGCTAGACTATAAACGATTCGGTGACGTTCTAGTTGAACCGAGGAAACTAAACACTTTCACAGATATACTAGAAAGCGGATATACACTAAATGAACGATGCCTATATTTCAACTTTACAGATGACGGTGTAATCATATTCAACTTCAATGACATAGACAATATAAGAGTCATTCCAAACCATAGACACTATAACAAAGGAAAACAAGAGTTTGAATATGAAACAAGATTCGCACTACCAATCAATAAGGCAATCATATATGCAATCGATAAAGACACTGGAGAATATATCAGAGTTCAGTGATATTCATCACTTCCTCAATCCACTCCGTGTATAGAGTTCAATGAAATAAACATTCTGTTACTTTCATATAATTTATAAGTTTTATTTTTTACTATTTAGATGCAAGGGGTATAGCAATTCGGCTATACCCCAAGTTGTTTTTATATCAAGTCATCATCATTCAATAACGACACATATTGATGAATGGTCTTCACTATATTCCATTTCTCAATTGTCTTACTCTCCAACCCCTTCTCGTCAATATATTGTTCGATAAGGCTGTTTAAATCGTTTCTAACAGCACATAAAACCTTTCGTGGACGAAGTACCATGTCAGAGGTATAAGCCTCTCCTAGAGCTTCATAGCCATTTCTAACGGCTATTGCATCATTTTTTATCTGATTATCAATTGGTTATAAAAAACACAAAATATTTGGTGCTACCTATGGGGAAACTTATATTAAAGTTTGTCTTTATTGAAAAGATTATACTGTGAAAACTAAATGGGTTGATTTAAATATAAAAGATAAACTAGCAATATTATCAGCTATAATTGCTTTTGTCTTGGGTTGGTGTATGAGTATTGCTGGATTCTGGATTCCACCAGTTGGTGAGGTTGCTGACAGCATACTCTGGATACTTGGGCAAGCATTGCTATATGCTGCATCAGTTTTTGGTGTTTCAGCATATTTCAGAAGCGAATCAGTTCAATTAAGGAAGGATATGGATAGACACTTGGAACAGATGGAGAGAATACAAATCCAGAGGGAGAAACTAAGAAATGGAATTGATGTTGAAGAGATACCTGATAAATATAATGACGAAAATGATGAATAAGTTATTGGAGCAATATAAGAATCCTTATTATAATGAGTATGTTGCTCCATATAGATATTGTTTTTTCAACTTGGAGGGTAAGAAACTTGGAAGGATTATTTGGACTAATAATGTTGATGGCATCTACATCGACAAATGTGATGAAGAATGGGGTTTATGAGAACAATAAATGAAATTATAGTACACTGTACAGCAACACCTGAAGGAAAAGACTTCAAGGCAAAGGATATTGACCGTTGGCATAAGGAAAGAGGCTGGAAGAAAATCGGCTACCACTATGTAGTTGACCTTGATGGAACAATTGAGAAAGGTAGAGGCGAGAATGAGGTAGGTGCTCATTGTAGCGGTAGGAATGCTCATAGTATTGGTGTTGTTTATGTTGGTGGTCTTGCAAAGGATGGTAAGACACCAAAGGATACAAGAACTGATAAACAGAAGGAAGCACTTTGGAAGATATTGATTTCATTGATTATAAAGTATCCTGATGCAACGATACATGGTCATAATGAATTCAGCAGTAAAGCTTGTCCTTGTTTTGATGTGAAAGAAGAGTACAAAGATATTAATTTGAAGAAGTAACAGATAAAGAGATTTATCTGTTATTTTTTTATGTTTTAAAAGTTGATTTTATGGTGTCATTATGATATTTATTTATAAAAGGGATAAAATGAAGGTATTATTATTTAGCAATGACAGTTGTGGTTCATGCAAGAAATGGAAACCCACATTTCTGAAGTTAATGAACCAGTTTCACTTGGAGTTTGACGTTATTGACAATTTCAAGGATAAGGACAAAGCAAAGCAGTACAATGTTACTGGAATTCCATGCACAATATTTCTTAATAACCGAGGTGAAGAGATTGGTCATATTCTAGGCAGTATGATTGAGGAACTAGCCATTAGAGACATACAGTATTACATCAAGAAGGATGGAGAAGCAAGGGACAGTGGATTACAACCAGCATAAGAATGACTTTATGATGTATGTATGGAATAATCATGCCATGTTATGCAAAGCCATCAAGAAGAACATTACAATGGATGATGAGTTGTTTGATGACGTTACAGCAGATACATTGTGTAGGATTGGTGAATACATACTTAGAAAACAGGTCTTCATCAATGATTTCAAGAATATGTTCTTCCTATCATGCAAGAGACAGTTCATAGCTGAACAGAACAAGAAGAGGGATAAATTGAAAAGGGATAATAGGGATTTCTTCGACAATATATTCAATGGTCTTGAGAAGAGGGAAGACAAGAACGACTTGGACATATACTATGGAATGTTGGAAAGTGATACATTGAACGAGGAAAGGAAAGCAGAGAGGGTTCATAAGTTGTTCAAGTATCTTGAGAAGAAGCTGAATGAAGAGTTTGAAGGAAACGAGGTTGATATATTCCTTATCTATTTCAGATTGAAGTCAGAGAAGAAGGGAATAAGCTATAAGAAGCTTGCTGACATCATGGATAAGGATGTGAAGTACATAACTAGAACGATTGTTAAGATTAAGAAGTACATCAAGGAATCTGAAGAGATTCAAGAGAATAAGAAAAAGATAATGAGCGAAGATGGTGATTGAAATGATTATGGCTTTTATACCAAGCATATGGCAGTTCCTAGTGCTTTTATTCCTCATGTTTGAGAGTTTATTGGTTGGATATATGATTGTATATCATCCAATGTTTAGATTGAACCAGATTGACGCATTCAATATATTTCCATTTATATGCCAGAAATGTTCAACGTTTTGGACAAACTTGATACAGAACATAATACTTGCATATGTATGGAATCCAATGTTTGCATTATGGGGTTTAATAACGGCTGGAATCCTAGCATTTATGATATGGTATTCTAACGAGAGATAAATAATTCTTTATGATAAATAATTTATATTATGGCAATTAATATTAAAGATGAAAAGACTGGTGCAAACATCTCTATTGCATCCGTTAATGGATATTCAAAGGATAAGGTAATTCTTGCAAAGAGATACCTTAAGGAGATTGGTTCTAACAGAAGGACATTCCCAATTGAGAGGATGGTTGAAATGTACAATGAGGTTAAGGGAACGAAGGAAAAGGCGCAAGGTTGCAAGCCATGTCAGGCTACCAAGTACTTCAACGGTCTTCAGAACTATGCTTATTTTGGTGAGTTGACATTGGTTAATACCAACAAGTGTACCAAGGATGAGCTTAATCTTGACCTTATTGACAGAGCAGCAATGAGTGGCTTCACAGAGGTAAGTGATTACCAGAATGAGGTTGAGGCAATCAAGGAAGAGCTTGAGGAAGAGAAGAAAGAAGACATCAAGGAAAGGATGAAGAAGGTTAGAGCAGCAAAGAAGAATAAGAAAGAATCAGAGGATAATAATGATTAAGGTTGAAATAAAGGGTAAGGAGTATCAAGTTCCAGAGTCATGGAATGATATTGATATGAAAACCTATTGTCGTGCCTTTTATAAGCTGTTGCCAACTGATGACAGCATGGATGAAATAACTAGGATAACGACAACACTCAGAAATGAGGCGATGATAATGTCGAGGATTTTGGGAGAGGAAGACGATTTTGTTCTTTCTCTTCCTTTGGACATTTTCTCAATGTTGAAGAACAAGACCAAGTTCCTTTATGAGATTGGTGGATTCTTGGAGAACAATATATTCTATTTGAACATTGATGGTAGGAAGTATTGGATTCCATCACCAGAGGAAATGTCATTGAGACAGTACATTGACTCAGATATGATAATGAGGGATGACAAGAACAAGCAGCAGTTCATTGAGCTGTTGGCATGTTTGTTGATACCAGCAGATGGAGTTTATGATGGAAATTATGAGAAGTTGATTCCAAAGATTGAGAAGATGAAGGCTAGTGATGGATTGCCATTCATATATACATTCTTCAAAAAAAAAATAATTTCCAAGAAGCTTTCAAGGGATTATTTGAAGGTGGGGGAAGTGGCAGACCAGTTGCTCCAGAATACACTCAGTTCCTAAAGAACTTCAATTGGTATCACATTGTCTGTACCCTTGCAAACGACTCATACCTAAACATGGAGAGGGTATTGGATGAGAATGTGCAAGACTGTTTCAGTTATTTGCAGTATGTATCAAACAAGAACAAGGCTGAGGAAGCCCAGTGGAAGTATGAGGAAAAAATGACTAAGACAAAAAGGAAAAGATAATGTCAATATCACCAAAACATTCGTTGGTTAACAAGAAGAGCAGAAGGATTGGCAGTGGTGAAGGTATTTCCAATAAGGATGTTGCAAAATACAATAAAACTGAGGAAATACTTGAGCTTGTCTATGTGGATGTTTGCAATGGAGTTTCAAGAAGGGATTGCCAGAAGAAATTGACGGAAGGTGAATATGGAAACAAACCATTCTCTCCGCAGCAAGCAAGAGCATATTACACTGCTGTATTAGACCAGATTGCACAGAACACAGACATTGAGCATAAAAGGCTTAAAGATGTCCTATGGTCTCGCTATGAATCACTTCTGGAGACAGCAGTCAAGAAGGATGACCTATACAATGCAAGGGGCATATTGGACAGTATGGCAAAGATATTCGGTCTTGAGCAGAAGACACCAACGACAGCAATACAGATAAATGGAGGTGATGAGAAGATTGTAGTTAATTTCGGATTAAGCAATGAGGGAGGTTGAGTTTAAAATTAATCTGACTGATTCCCAGAAGGAAATATATAAGTTGGCGCATGACCCAAAGACAAAGTTCCTTACATTGGTTCTATCAAGACAGCAAGGAAAGACCACATCAATGATGATATTGTGCATTGAGTGGTTGCTGGAGAACAATCGTTCAATTGGTTACATATGCCGAAATAACCTTCTAGGAAAGACTTTATATAGGGAGTTGATAAAAACCATACCCAAGCAGATAATAAAGTCTCAGAACGGCTCAGATTTGTTCATAGAGAGCATATATGGCAGTTCCATACACATATTCTCAGCAGAAAGCGGTGCTTCACTTCGTGGACAGTCGTTTCATTACCTAATATGTGACGAATTCCCATTTTTTCAGTTTCAGCAGACTGATGGCACTGACCTATGGTATGACATCTTATCACCAACCGTTAAGGTAAAGGGAAGGAAATGTATATTCGTTGGAACACCACTAGGTAAGGACAATCCTTTCTATGTGATGTACAAGAGAGGTTTATCAGATGAATATGACAACTACAAGTCAATCTTGAAGACCATCTATGACGATGGATTGATAAGTGAAGAGGAATTGGAGAGGACAAAGAGGGATATTCCAGAATTGTCATTCAGACAAGAGTATCTTTGTGAATTCTTGGATGGTGCATTAACATTCTTCCAAGGGTATAACAACAGATTTGCAAGTTATCCTTACAAGTATGAGAAGACATGGATTGGAGTTGACTTGAGTGGTGATGGCAGTGATGAGACCATTGTCACCAAGATAAACGAGAAGGATGAGGTTGAGCAGATTAAGGTAAAGGGAACGTTGGATATGAAATACCAGCAAATTGCAGAGATTATAAATAATGCTCATAATCTCCAGATGGCATATATTGAGGTCAATGGTTTAGGTGCTCCAATGTTCAATGAAATAAGGAAATTGGTTAGGGATACATCAAAATTGAAGGAATGGGTAACTACCAATGCATCAAAGGAGCAGATAATAACGAATTTGGCACTTAGAATCGCTCAGAATCGCATAACTTTCAATGAGCTTGATACTGAACTGAGAGACCAATTTGGAACGTTTATATGCCGTTATACAAAGTCTAGGAAGATGCAGTTTGAAGCTTTATCTGGACACCATGACGATAGGATAATGAGTTTGGCTATTGCCTTACAAGTTAAGATAGATTATGATTACAAGTACACTAAGAATTTAGCAGCAGTTATTAGAATATGATAAAACGAATACATGACCTAGTAGAAAGACTTGCAAGAGAACACAAGTTGGTTAATACATTCAAGTATGAAATGCTCTCCAAGTCAGCTGGTAGTGGTGAGGACATCACTCCATTGGTATTCCTTGAAATGCCGATATATTTCAACAATATGGTAACTCTTGGAGGTGTGATTAAGGCAACTTTCAACATTGATATTGTCCTTAACCCACAAGCATTGCATAACTATGAGATACCTCAGTTAACTGGTGCTGATTGTCAGCAGATTGCATCACAGATTGCCCAACAGTTCATTGCAAGGATGAGGAACTTATATCTCAATCAAGAATCTTCAATTGAGGTTGCAGACTATTCAATTATGACATTGCAGCGTTGGTATGATGATGCTAGTTATGGTGTAAGGCTTACAGTTAGGGCAAATCTTGAGAATGAGATTAACTTCTGTATGGATGATGACTACTTCGACCCAACAAAGGAGTTCACAGAGAAGGATATATTGCCAAAGGTTGATACAAATGACGCACAAGGTTGTGTTTCACTTGGTTGGAAACTACCACAAATTGATTTATAATTATGCAGTTGGAGAAATTACACGAAGAGCTTGGTCTCATTGCAGAGCAAGTTAAAAGATGCATTCAGTTTTCAATGGAGAAGAACGGTGTGAACGACAAGATAAATAAGAATACCCTTGTGGATTCACACATATATGATGAGCTTGAGGTTAACAATGCTGACCTTGAGCTTATCAAGGTTCTTATACATGATTACTATGAATACATAGAGAGTGGAATGGAGATTGGTCATTGGGTAGATGCTGAATACCTATTGCCTTGGATGGCAGATAAGGGAATACCGACAGATAATGATACATTATGGCATATTCAAGATTCAATATACAGATATGGCATAAGCCCTAGACCATTCTTAGATGAAGCTTGGGAAATGATAGACGATTATTGGGATAATTGGGCTGATGAAATATTCAACATATTAATGGAAGATATTGATGATTTTTTTGCAAATTAACATTTTTTTGTATATATTTGCTTTATGGAAAAATGGAAATATTACAATGATTTTTTGAAAGTATCTGATTTAGGGAGGTTCAAAAGGGTTTATAAAACCAAAGAAGTTGAAATTTTTGGAGAAAATATTAATGGGTATATCAGAATTAATATATTTCATAAATCTGAAAAAGTTAGAAAAATGGCTCATTGCTTGGTATGGGAAACATTCGTTGGTAAAATCCCAGATGGGTTTGTAATTGACCATATCAATACAACTAGGGATGATAATCGTTTGGAAAACCTTCGGTGTGTTACTCCCAAGGGAAATGCAAACAATCCATTAACAAAAGAACATAAGAAAAAATGTAGAAATCATATAAAAGCAATATCTCAATATACTATTAATGGCGAACATGTAAAAACATATGATAGTGTAGTAAAAGCATCTATAGAAACTAAAATATATTACAATAATATAAGTTTAGCTTTAAGAGGTAAAAGGAAAACAGCAGGAGGTTATTTATGGAAATATAATTAAGGTAGGTGACAAGCCTACCTTTTTTCTTTATCAGAAAATACATTATAATGGCTAAGATAGAATGCAATAAATATTTGGGAAGTTCACAGGACAATTTCCTTGTATTCTCAAACAGTGACTATGAAAGACCTTATGTTACTTTCTATTTCACTAGTGGGGGTGGAAGTGGAGAGATTAGAATCCATGATGCCTTGGATGAGAATGGTTTTAGCAAGACGATTAAGTATTCTCAATCGGATATAATCAGTGACTCTAGTTTTAAAACTGCTAGTGATAAGACCATATCTACTTTATCATTGCTGGAGTGTTTGAAGAAGAACGCTATCTTCTATGACATCGAGATTAAAAGCGACATACCTAACGTTGGAATTGTCATTGTGGCAAAGATTGACTCTTCTACAAAGTATGAGATAACCGCTGGCAACACCATAACCCTAGGTGGAACATATTCATCTTGGACACCTAAAGAGCCAAATAAGTTCGTTCTCATGGAGAATAATGGTGAGAATCAGATTTCACTTGAGAAGTTTACAATGGCAGAGGATGTAAGTTTCAATGTGACAGCACCTTATGAGCATTTGAGTTTCAAAGACCCATTCCAAGTAAAGATGTTGGCATATCATATTGACAACAACAACATTGTTCAAGATTCAATCGCAAACAGCACAGTTGTTGTATTCCCAACGACTCTCACCAAGTTTGATGACACAGACCTTGGAGATTACATGGACAATGGTTTCTTGACACATAATTTCAGCAGACCTTACAACTATGGTGAGGTTTGTGCATTGTCTGTTATGACCAGTGGTAATCCAAGCATTACAAAGAAATACTATACCAACAGTGGTGTATTCCTAATGCAAGACGGTGATGTATTGCTCACAGAGAACAAGAACGCTAGGAAGGATTTCTATTTCAAGTGCAACATAGAGTATGTTGAAGGTGAGACAAACAAGCAAGTTGGATATGTCGAGGTGTCATGTGGTAGTGGAAAGCCAGTGATATACACAGTTGAGGCAAAGTGTAATGAAAATCATGAGATATTCTTTGTGAATGAGGTTGGAGGTATTGACTCTTTCAATTTCCTTGGAGAGAAGGAGTTTGACGCAAAGATAAACAAGCAGACAACATATTTCATCAATCCTACAAGAAAGTACACCACAACGAAGGAATTGGAGGTTATTGGTCAGCATGTCAACAAGGTTGAGCACACATTGAAGACAACAATTGTTGACAGTTATACAGCGATGTGGCTGAATGAAATGCAGAAGTCAAAATACCAGTTCTTATACTTTGTTGAAGGTGGAACTAGGTTTGAGAGGATTATAATTACTGAAATGAACATCAGTGTAAGCGACAGAAATAATACATTCGAGGTTGAGTTAACATATCAATCTGGTGATAACAACATAGCACTATAATTTATGATTCAATTATATATTAACGGAAAGTTGTGTGACATTGACGATGAATTCGACATAAAGTTGGAGAAGGACTTCGACAATACCAACATTCATGTGATTGAAGAGACAGAGTACTCATTCGAGATTGAACTTCCTATTACAAAGCGAAATAGGGAGGCTTTTGGGTTTGTGGATGCATTTGACGTTGGAAACAAGTTCGGTCAAGTGTATGATGCTGTGCTCAATGCTGACGAGACAAATGTATTGGTTGGAAAGTTCATCATGGAGGAAATAGAGAATGACAAGTACAGTGGAAACCTATATGTTCCAAAGAGGAAGACATTGAAGGATGTGCTAGGCGATAAGAAGATGAAGGACATCAAGGAGCATCCTATGTATATCTCTTCTTGGGATGACATTAAGACAATTAACGAGAATTGGATATACAATAGGACAAATGCAGACCGTCATATTGCATTCCCTTACATATTGTATAGGCTTCCTTATAACTATACTGGTTCTACCCTACCTCTTACCACACAAGACCTATCGGCTAGTGGCAGCACATTTTCTTTGGATAATGTATTTCCAAGTTATAATGTATTGAGCGTTATAAAGGACATATTCTCCACTGAGGGTTATAAGATTCAAGGAAATATCTTTAAAATGGAGAAGTTCACAGAACTGTTCCAGACATTTGGTGAGACTTCAGCAAATAGCTATCATGAGAGCAAGGCAACACCTTATTATGTAAGTTTCTATGTACAGTATTCAAACAGATGGGGTGCATTTGGTGGAAGACAAGAAAATACATCTTCAACAATGCAAGTTGTTGACTTGATGACAGACCCTACATGGCGAGTTGGTGTGGATTCCCTATTGGTTTCAGAAAACGCTGTTTTCAGCAGAGAGAAAGATGACTACAATATACTTGTAAAAGGTGCAAATAGTGATGCAAGGTCATTGGTTGTCCCTCAGAGTGGTTGGTATGAGATTAAAGCAAACGGTAAGATTGATTACCCAGTACAAAACGGTCATTATGGACAAGATGGCAGACATGATGTTAATGGATGCTACAACGAAGCAGATAGAGTTGACATGACACAGAACTTGGTTGAATTGCAGATTAAGAAGACTCAGACACCAATGCAATCTGTACAGCTTTATTCAATGAACTTGGCAACTCCTATGATACCGTCAAACTTGACAGAGGATACCATCTACTATAGTCCTTCTAGTGATGAATCACATAAGAAACCAACGTCATTAATTCCTTCTTATATTGGAGTTGGATTAGGATATGAGGAATCAAGGTTGAAGTTCGCAAAGAACGGTAGGACAGCCATTGTAAAGGATTACAGTGGATATGACACATCTGAGTTCTTGGCTGGTGTTCGTCTAGGTTGTGTATGGAATCACCCAAACCAAAGTTCTGATAGGTGTGAGAACAAGAAAAATCCACTAGGTGTGTACACATGTCTTCCAAACCCTTCAAAGACAACAGCAATTTTGCTACATGATAATGCCAATAATGTGGACAAGCCAGTAACATTCATGTATTACAAAAATGGTATCAGGAGGTCAGATGGCGATAATTACAGATATGACTATGGTTCACAGACAGCACAGATATTGGTAAGGGATGACTCTTATTCCAATTTTGAGGGATATAACAGACTTGTATTACCTACAACACAAGGTGGTACTAGCTCATGGAAGACTGATGCATTCGAGAAGAGAGAATATGCTGGTCAAGCAAATTCCTATGCTAGTGTTAACAGCAATTTCGAGGGTACATACAACCTTTCAACATGTGTATGGCTTGAAGAGGGTGATAATATATCAATTGAGCTTGTAATGCCTTGGAATGACTATGCTGATGAGTGTGGATGGCTTGAGACTTGTGACTATAAGCATTTCTATAATGCAGGTGTTAACTGGACTCGTTGCAACCTTAACTTTGAAATGGGTATTGTATCAACCAAGAAGGACTGGGTTCCTAGCTCTGAAGACCCAATTCCGACATTCGAGCAAGTTAGGAGACCAAAGAAGACGAATGTAAACCAGTGGTTAGGCGATAAGAAAGTTAATGATTATATTGAGAATTTCCTTAATACATTCAACCTTAAACTTACAAGAGTCAATTCAACCACATATTCCATTGATACAATGTCCAATGAGAATGATACATATGGAAATATCATAGATATTGACAAGTGGGCTAACGTCAAGGATGCAAAGTTTACAAGAATCAATTCAAAGAATACAAAGCTAGAGTGGACAATATCAACTGATGAGGAAGGATATGTTCATGGCAATGACACAAGAGAGGTTAAGACAAAGAGGGATGAAAGCGGATACACTGGTTCCGTTTCCTTCATCAACGATGCTGATACAAGTTCTGATGAGGAAAAGGTTAAGTCAAATTGGAGCTATACATGGCTGAAGGACATTACATTTGTAGATGGTGATGTTGCATTCAGAAGTGGTGTGAAGGAAGTTCCAGTTATTGGTGATGCAGAGTTATGGAAGCAGAACTATATATCAATAAAGGATAAAGAATTTGCAACTGACAAGACATCAAGACTGATATATTTGGACAAAAACCCAAATTCACATTTGTACAGCTATTTCAATATCCAAGGATATAAGAATGATACTGAAATACCAGAGGTTAAAGCTCCATTGATATTCTGCAAGAACTATTTCACATATAAGAACAATCTTAACATATATAAGACATTCAGATTGGACTATGACAATGAGTTGTCAACGAAGACAGACCAGACGATAACTGATGTGTTCTTCAATATCAAGAAAGGTAATCAATATGAGGTTGATTTGCCAGTTAAGTTACCAAACAGCATCTATGAGAGCATTAAGGCTAATTCATTGGTTAAATTCAATGATGCATTGTTCAAGGTGCTAGGAATTGAAGGGCATGACGTGTCAATGCAAGATGAAGCAACCCTCAAATTAATAACCATAAACTAAAATCTTTATAGGAAATAAAATACAATGGCTCAAGATAAAGTTTTTAATATCCAGATTGGTGGTGTTAAGGAAAGCATCACCAATCTTGAGAGTTTGGAGAGTGTTCTTGCTTCTCTTGAGAGCAAAGTTAAGAATATCAATGACAAAGGTGGGTTCTCTGTGGCAAGCAAAGAGTCCACCAAGGCTATGGATGAGCTTGGAAAGCTGACTCAGAAGATTACACACTATGATGAGGAATACCAGAAGGCTGTTGAGGCTTCAAAAGGTGTTTTGAAGGACAAGAACCAAGCCGTTAAAGAAGCAATAGAGTTAGAAAAGGCAAATCTTGTTGTTGAAGAGGGTTTAAAATCAACCTATAACGAGAAACAACAGCTTTTGAGTGCTCTTGGCAAGCAAATCAAGTCAATGTCAACTGATACTGAGGAAAACAAGCAGAAACAGCAAGAACTTATTGCACAATACTCTGCATTGAACCAAGAGTTGAAGGATTTTGATGCATCATTGGGCAATCACCAGAGAAATGTTGGTGACTATGGTCAAGCAACCAAGAACTTGAAACAAGAACTCAAGGAATTGCAAGCTGAAATGGCTACAATGCTTACAGATGGTGTTGATAAGGCTGACCCTAAGTTTGTTGCATTGGCTCAAAAAGCTGGTGAAATGAAAGATGCTCTTAACGATGCAGGTGAAGAGGTTAAGCGTTTTGCTAGCGATACCAAGGCACTTGATGGTGTTATCAACCTTGCACAAAGTGCCACAGCAGCATTCCAACTATACAAGGGTGCAATGAGTGCTTTTGGTGTTGAAACAGAGGCAGCAGAGGAAGCAATTCAGAAGCTAGCTGGTGCAATGTCCATCATACAGTCACTTCAGACACTTCAAGAGACGCTACAGACTGGTTCAGCAACTGCAAAGGCATTCAATCTCATCATGAAAGCTACTGGAGCAGAGCTTGTAACAACACAAATCGCTTCAATCAAGGCTACAGCAGCACAAGAAGGTCTTTCTACTGCACAGAAAGCTGGCGCAATCGCTTCTAAGACACTTTCTCTAGCATTAAAGGCAATTCCATTGATGCTCATCATTGGACTCGTTACAGAGCTTATATTGCATTGGGAAGACCTAGTTGGATGGTTTGATAAGACATTCCCTGTACTGAAGAAGACTGGTGGCTTAATGAATAATCTGAAGGGTGTTGTAGTTGGACTTGGAAAAGCAGTCCTTAATTGGCTTGTCAATCCATTTGAGACATTTGCAGATGTAATGAAGAATTTGTTTGCTGGCAAATGGGAGGCTGCAATGAAAGCAGCACAAGATGGAATTAAGAACCAGTTCAAAGGAAGTGTTGATGCATTCAAAGAAGGCTACCAAGCACAGATTGAACAAGGTCTTGATGATATTGCTAAAAAGGCTGCTGCTAAACAAGCAGAACAGACCAAGTATGAGCTTGATATGCTCAAGGCAAGGAAAGGAAACCAAGCAAAGTATTCAAAGGAAGGTATTGCATTGCAGAAGAAAGAGTTTGCTGAGAGAAGAAAAGCTGCAAAGGGTAATGCTGAAGAAATGAAACAGATTGCCCTTGATGAAGCAAACTTTACAAGAGAATGTGAGGAACAAAAGGCTGCTGCTGCAAAGAAGAGTGCTGATGATAGGAAAAAGGCAGCAAAAGAAGCTGCTGATGCTGCTAAAAAGGCTGCACAAGAGACCGCCCAAGCCATCAAGGAGGCTGAAGAGGAGTGGAAGAAGTACACTGACGTTAGACACGAGGTTGGTGATGCAATACTTGACCAACAGATTCTAGAGTTAAAGCTCCAAGAGAGACTTCAAAAGAGAAGACTTGAATCATATTCTTCTGGTCCTATTGAACGTTATATGAATGAGCTTCAGAAGCTTTATAATATTCAAGAACAAATTGCAAACTTAGACCAAGCAAAGGCAATTAACGATATATCGAAGTCTCTTGCAGATAACATCAAGTATCTAGACAAGGACACCGAAGCTTGGAAGAGATTTGAAAAGGCTCAATATGACGAGATAAAGAACAAGGCTTTGGAAGGTGGTAAGTCTTTGGAGGATGCTGAAAAATATGCTGAAATATCTGCTGCCAATATTGAAAACATTTGGACACAGATGTTTGACCAAATGCTTAAGATGACTGATGAAGAGAGATATGCTCTATTGGATTCACTTGGTTATAGAGAGCAGATTGAGAAGGAACTTGTCAACTTATCAAATGCTAGGACTGAGAAAGAGAAAGCAGAGGTCAAGAAGAGACTTAACATACTTAAGACTGAGCAGACAAAGATTCTTAACAGTTGGCAGAAGATTAATGCTATGATTATTCAATCGGCAGATGAGAACAATGCCAAGTACATTGAAAGTCAGAACCAAGCAGTAACTGTTATGAAGAACGAGTTGGATGATTATACCAACGATGTCGAAAGGTCTTATAAATGGTTGATGAATCGAATCAAGGACATCGATGTTAAACCAGTAGCAAAGGACAATATATGGGGAAAACTGTTTGGTGTCGTTGATGAGAAGGAGACTCTTGAAAAGTATGAAAGAATCAAGAAGATGTGGGTTCGTGCCTACAATGAGATTCAAAATACCATCAAGAAAGCCGAAGAACAATGGGATGTATATCTCAGAAATGTTGCAGCTATCTATGGTCAAGATTCAATTCAGTACAAGAAAGCAGTCCAAGAGAAGATGGATGCTCTTGAGAAGCTTAGAAAAAAGGCACTTGAGGTTGGAAAGGTTGCAAATGCACCAACGTCATTGAAGGGTGACTTGAATGCTGATGGAACGTCAGATACACCTAGTGGTGGAACTACTTCTGCTGGTGGTTCAATTCAGAAAGGTCTTGGAAAGTTCAACGAGTTCTTTGACAAGATTAACGAGACGTTGTTAGCTCCAATGATGGACACATTCTCAATGTTCATGGACTTTGCAATTGAAGAAACAGCACAGAAGCTTGAAGAAGTCCAAGAGATGCATGACAAGGCATTGGATAAGGTAAATGAATCTGCTGACAAGATTAAGGAACTTAATGATTCGTTAAAGGATAGTTCTAATACAAATATTGAAGCTACCAAGCAGCAGTTGGCTGACGAACAGTTGCTATATGCTCAGAGACTAGCAGAGGAAAGGAAACTTGCTGATGAGGAAAAGGCATTGAAGAACCAACAAGCACAGCAAGAGGCAAACGCTAGAAAGATGGAGTTGAGATACCAGATGGTAATGGCGGTTGCAAACACAGCACAAGGTGCAAGTAAGGCATTGGCACAGTGGGGCTGGCCTCTAGGTGGTATCTTCGCAGGTGTTATAGCAGCACTTGGTGCAGTTCAAGTTGCAATGATTGCAAAACAGATTGGAGCTATCAAGCCAATTAAATATGCTGATGGTGGTATCATCAATGGAAAGTCTCATAGTCAAGGTGGAGTTCCAGTTGGAAATACCAATATCGAGGTAGAAGGTGGAGAAATGGTTGTATCGAGGAAGAATACAGAACGTTATAAGGATGTGCTGTATCGAATAAACAGAAATGACCCATCTGTAAGATACTTGCAAGGCAATACTAGAAATGAGTTTGCAGATACAGCCATTAGGAAGTTTGCAAACGGTGGACAGTTGAACTTTGAGAGGGCTGACGCAAACTTGCAAGCAAGCACAAGCACAAACAAGTTGATGAGCGCAATCAATGACATTGACATGCAGCCAATAGTAGCCGTTAAGGATATATGGAAAGCTGAGAATCGTCTTGTTCGTGTAAGAGGTCTTGCAGGACATGAATAAAGTGTTAAAGAGAGTTAATTTATTTGGCTATCTCAAAAAAATTTCATATATTTACATCACAACAAAAAGGAGCTTTTTAAGCTCCTTTTTTATTTTTGTGTGTTCTGTCTCTTTATAGGAAAAATATTATGGCAAGAACATACAATATTCCAATTTTTGATATTTCTGTTGATGAAGATGGACTTGGATTGTTCGGACTGTCATTTGTAGACAACCCAGCAATACAAGTGGAGCTTCATGCTTTCAAGGCAGAAGAAAAACAGAAGATATATTTCTCAAGTCATGAGAAAAGGGAAGTTGTATCTCCAGTTCTTATCCCAAATCAGCTTATCATTCGTGAAGCAGATGGAATCCCATATTACATGAGGGCTTGTGAAGACACCATCAAGAAAATCTATGAGAAGTACATGTTGAGTGGCAATTGGAACAATTTCACCTACATGCATGAGAACATGGAGCTTGATATGTCTGAGAGGAAGCAAGATGGTATCTATTTGCAGAGGTTATGGATAATTGAAGACGAGAGGACTGACGATGCAAATACCAAGTATGGTTTTGACCTTCCAAAAGGCACATTGATGATGAAAGCAAAGGTTATGAATCGTCAGATATGGAACGAGATTAAGGAGGGTAAACTAAGAGGTATTAGTCTTGAGGCATTCTTCGACAAGATTAGTACAAATAAAGCATTACAAATAACATATTCAAAGATGAAGACCAATTTAGAGTTATTCCAGAAGTTCATTGCATTCCTTAATGAAGTTTCTGTAGAAGCAGAGGATATTGCTGCTGAAGCAAAGAAAGACGAGACTAACAGTGGCGATATTGAGTTAAAGTACTACCTTGACGATGAGCACTATTTCGTTGTTGATGGCGAAGGATTCGTTAGAGACGAGAACGGTGAGAAGATTGAGCAAGGTTCATATAAGTTAGCTGATGGTAATGTGTTCACAGTTGATGAGAATGGCAAGTTCGTTTCAACTGAGGCAATTGCTGATGCTGACGATGAAGATAAGGTTGAAGCTCCAATAGCTGAGACATTTGAAGAGAAAGAGGAAGATGAAGAAGATAAAAAAGATGTGGAAGAGCCTAAAGGAGAAGATGGAAACGATGCTGATAAATCTGATGATGAAGACGTTCCAGTGGACAATGATGAAAATGGTGAAGTACCAGCAGAGGAAGATGATAAGAGAGTTTCAGATGACGATGAGAAGTTAGAAGAGGAACTTCCAATTGAGGAAGAGCCAAAAGAGGAAGAGAAACCACTTGTCAATGCACTTCCATATGAGATTGATGGTGTTGAGTACTTGTTACCAGCAGAGGTTATTGAATACATTGAGAGTTTGAAGGCTTCAAAAATTGAGGTTGAGGAAAAGCTTACCAAGATGAGTGAGCAGACTCCATCTGCAAGTCCTATTGGCACTGTGGTGAAGACAGCTAATGATGAGAGCGACATTAACTCAAGAATCAGTGCATTGTCAATGTTCAAAGGGTTCAGAAACAGAAATTAAAAAAAAATTAAACAATTCTCTTTATGAGAAAAATAAGAAGAAATAATAATTAAAAACTAAAGCAATAATATTATGGCTAATTTAATTAACAACCAGATTTCATATACCGTTAAGAACAACGGTGAATGGTTCTACAAGTCATTGAAGAAAGCACATACTCTTGCTAACGATTATATCAGAGTGATACCTAACGTTACCAAGGATGTGAAGATTCACAAGCTTGTAATGGCAAACAACACAGTTTCTCAGGTTGACGGACGTGACTGTGCATGGAGTCCTGTACAGAGAATAGCTCTTAACGAGGCTACTTTCCAAGTAAAGAACTTCAAGATTAATGAAGAGCAGTGCATGGAAGAGCTGGATTCTATTTGGAGTGAAATGCAGTACCGTGAGATTGGTGCTACAAAAGACCAGTGGCCTGTAAACACTGACGGAAATGAAGGATTAGAGAGTGCTGTTATGTTCCATCTTCAGAATGCTCTTTCTCAAGACCTTGAGAGAATCATTTGGGGTGGTAGCGGTAACGCTGTAGCAGGTGTTCAGGACGGTATCGTTGATAAGGCTCTTGCTGATGCAAACACTATCAAGGTAACTGGTCAGACAATTGACGCAACAAACGTTCTTGGTGAAATCCAGAAGGTTTATGATGCAATTCCAAATGTAGTTCTTAACGATGGTGAGTTTGACCCAGAGAAGGCTCCAGTTAAGATTTTCGTTACAATGGACATCATGAGATATTTGAAGCAGGCACTTTCAACAGTTCCTACTAACTATCAGGTAATTCTTCCTTCATTTGCAATTGAGGGTGGCAAGGTATTCTACATGGGCGTTGAAATCGTTGTTGTAGGTCTTCCAGCAGACACTATGATTGCAGCTTCTAAGGACAACTTGGTATTTGTAACTGACTTGCTTTCTGACACTCAAGAGATTCGTGCTCAGTTCGGTAACGACCTTAAGGATGAGGCTATGCTTTACATCAAGGGTGCTTACAGAGCTAATGCAGGTTACATCTTCGGTGATGAGGTTGTAGTTTACAGTAAGTAATCTGACTAACAATATAAATTGGAGAGTTGAAACACACTCTCCAATTATTAAAATGAATAATAATAGACTAAAACAAGATATATCATGTTAAATTGTAAAATATCAAAGGGTATCCCTGTAGAATGTGAAACCACTATTGGTGGTATTCTAAAACTTGCATTTGCAAACTGGGATGAGTCTTATGCAACTGCTTGGACTTCAAGTGATAGTGGTACTTGTGAGTATGACACTATTTCACTTGTAAGTGGTGAAAATGCATATGAGGTCAACTTCCTTGATGGTAGTGGTCTTGCAGAGGTTGAGTTAAATGTTGGTGATTCTACTGACCAGAAGAATTTCACTCACAGAGTAACTATGAATCTTTCAAAGCTTGACTGCAACTTGCTTGAGCAGTACAAGGATTGGTCACTTGCACACCTTGTTGCATTTGTTCTCCAAAAGGACGGAAACGTTTATGCTTATGGTGTTGATAACGGTATTGCAGCTACAACTTTCAACTATTCAAGTGGTAGTGCAACTTCTGATGCTGTTGGTGTAAACGCTGTATTTGAGGGTGTTCAGTTGAATGCTCCAGTTAAGATTAAGGATTGGGCTACTGTAAAGGCTTTGTTCCCAAATGAATAATTAATCCATAATCATTTTATCTATCATAAGTTCAAAGAGGTTTGAGTCTTCGTGTCTCAAGCCTCTTTTCTTTATGTAAAAATCATGCATAATGAAGAAATGTAAATTATATCAAGATATAACCACTGGCACTGGTCATGGTGGTGATGGTTGTAATCTTACAGACATCAACGTTGGTATAGCTGACGGATTATATGTGTTCAATAGGGAAGACATACAGTCGCTTGTGTTTGAGAACGATTCAAGGGCTGACAACTCACTGTTTATTGAGACAATCAACACAGCACAGCCTTATTACAAGATAGACGCAACAAACATAAGCTATCAAGAGGATTATAATGACCATAATTACACACACAATTTGACAGCTTACATCAAGTCTGTTAGGACTGACATCGAAGAGGTTCTTCAAGAGGCTGTTCATGGAAACTATGTCGTTGCTTTCAAGGTTATTGGCGAGGAATACTACAAGCTCATTGGTTGGAAGGAAGGTCTTTCTCTTGATGAGGTTCTTAACATATCAAGCGAAAACAATGCCTATACACTTACACTGAGTGGTGTAACGACATATCCTCATATGTCAGCAGACAAGGATAACTTCAAGTTGGAGAACAAGGTGTTCGAACCAATCTTTGAACCACTTTTTGAAGCTGGTAAAGTTGTATGTCATGACGGTTGGGCTGTTGCACAGTATGTTGTGAAGGTAAATGCTGCTGGTCAAGCTCTTGATGAGGACAATAAGCTAGTCCAATTCAGTGGAAAGCTGCAAGATGCCTATAAGCTTCAAGGTGCTAGTGGTGGAAACTACCACATTCTTGGAACTTATGACGAGAATGCAAGCTATAATGGCAAGGCTGTCAAGATGTATGATGATTCATTGTGTAACGTTGACTGTTCAATAAGAATTTCACCTTCAACCATCAATCTTAACTCTACAATAACTAGTTCAACATTATCAATCACTTCTAATGACGATTGGCAGTTGGTAAGCTCACCTTCTACTGTTAGTCTTAGTAGAACTACTGGTGGTGTGAATGACCAGACTGTATGGGTGTATTCTGAGGGTAATTGTGGCACTGAGACATTGACCTTCAAGAACAAGAGAGGTGGATGCACAGCAAATGTCACAATCAACAATAATGTAATCAAGATTGAGCCTATATATTATTATCCAAATAGGACAACAAGTGTAACACTTAAACCAATCACATGCTGCAACTATACCATAACATCAACTGATGGTACAGCAACGGTCAATCCTGACGGTTCTTTCACTGTCAGTGGTATAAGTGGTCAAGACGAGCAGAAAACGGTCACAGTGACCCTTTCTTGTGGCTCAGAGACGAAGACAACACAGCTTATCATATATGGAATAAACACTGCAAGGGGTGCAAGGGCAATAAGTGAATTTTGTGAGGTAACTGATTAAGATATGAGAAACGGATATAAAGTAACTGTTTATTTGGATGATAACCCATACTCTCCAACATATATGCAGACATATGAGGTTAGGGAGTATGATGATGTGACATGCCCTATTGGTGACGATGACCTAATACTCATTTCAGATACTTGTGAGATTGCTCTTAGTGGATATACTGGTTATAGAATCCAAATATATCAGAACACATTAACAGGAGAAATCATCAATGAGAAAGTGCTAGACCCAGAATGTGAGGAAACAAGCACAGACCCAGTATGGGTAAATACTGAAATACCATATTGTGAAGTTGATAGTCGTGGTATTAATACAGGATATAAAATTGTACATCAAAGAGACATTAACCCAGATTCACCGACATATAATCAGATAAGGGAACAGAGATGGAAAGACCCAGAGTGTAGTGGTGGCGAAACTTCTGAATGCCCAAGATGGGAGGAACAGTCTAGGACTTGTCATATTGCAATCAACAACTGTGTTGCAACATTTGATGGCACTGCTGATGTTACACAGATGGACGTTAACCCATTGTCAGAGAGTTATGGGAAGATAAGGGTTATTAACGTTGAGGATTCAAATTGTGACAACTGTACAACCACAACATTCTCATGGGTTGAAGTAGGGTATGTATGTGGCAATGAAGACCCAATATGTTCAAATGGAATAACTGAAGATGATGGGACAACTCCATCATCATAAAAACGTGTGATTATGGCTGAGATTAAATCAACAAACAAATACCTCATTAAGAGGAAGTATAAAACCATAAACGGTACAACATACCCAATGGATGAGTACCAAGTAATATTGTATGAGCAAGATTCTGAGGATTGTGGCTTCATTAGACCTCGATACCAATGGTCTGCCACAACTGGATACCTTTGTGATTATGAGACATATACCAAATATGCTAGAGAGGTGTATATGGTTTCATATGACATTGGTGTTACATGGAGCGTTGTACAGCCAGTACAAGAGAGAAAGGGTGAGGTTATTGCCTATGACTCTTATGACTGTGGTAAGCCAATGTATAGGTGTGTAGAAACAATGGAAACTGGTTGTGTTATGGGTGAAGCTAAATTCGCTTTATATGATAATATTAATACTGTTTTAGCATATGGAGATTGTGACCCAAGCAGCACAGTAGTTAGTAAAGGTGATTGGAGTGATGTAGAACCTACTTCTATTTATAGGGCAGATATTGGCGAATGCGCAACATCTATAGGTATGAATTGCTTTAGTGGCTGCACTAGTCTTTCAAGTATAAACATATCAAATAGCGTTACAAGTATTGGTAGTAATGCTTTAGCTTATTGTAGTGGTCTTACAAGTGTGACTATACCAAGTGGTGTTACAAGTATTGGTGATGAAGCTTTTGAAAGATGTACTAGTCTTTCAAGTGTGACAATTGGTAGTGGTGTTACCAGTATTGGAAATGCTGCTTTCAGATTTTGTAATGGTATTACAAGTATAACAATACCTGATAGTGTTACAAGTATTGGTAATGAAGCTTTCGGTTATTGTAGCAGTCTTTCAGGTGTAACAATAGGTAGTGGTGTTACAAGTATTGGAAATAGAACTTTTTATTATTGTAGTGGTATCACAAGTGTAACAATACCAAGTAGTGTTACAAATATTAGTGATGCTGCTTTCGCATTCACTAATCTTGGGTCATTAATTGTTGATAACAATAATACTGCTTATGATTCTAGAAATAACTGCAATGCTATAATTGAAACAAATACAAATACATTAATTTGTGGGTGTAAGAATACTATAATTCCAAGTGGTGTAACAGAGATAAATAGTTATGCTTTCTATGGTTGTACAAGTCTTTCAAGTATAACCATACCTGATAGTGTCACAAGAATTGGCTATTGGGCTTTCAGTAATTGTAGTGGACTTACAGATGTGGAAATAGGTAATGGTGTAACAGAGATAAATAGTAGTGCTTTCACTTATTGTAGCAGTCTTACAAGTGTAACAATAGGTAGTGGAATAACAAGTATTGGTTATAATATTTTCAGTGGATGCACTAATATTAGACTAGAATTAGATGCTATTACAGTAGAAAAATGGTTTAGTGGAAGTACTGGAATTACAAGTTTAATATTAGGAAATGATGTAACGAGTATTAGTGCTAATGCTTTCAAAAAATGTACTAACATTACAAGTGTGACAATTCCTGATAGTGTATTAATAATTGGCGCTAGTGGTTTCAGTTATTGTAGTGGTATTACTACTTGTACAATTGGTAGTGGAATTTCATTTATTGGTAATGACGCTTTCTATTATACTAGAAGTCTTACAAGTGTCATAATTTATGCTACAATACCTCCAACACTTGGAGTTAATGTATTCTGGAGCAATAATACAATAATATATGTTCCACCAGAGAGTCTTCAAGCATATAAATCTGCAACAAACTGGAAAAATTATGCATCAAAGATTAAAGCAATAACAACATAATAATATGTAAACATGATTTATAAAAAAGTAAAATTTGTAAAGAAGCAAATATCACATAATAGGGGTGTCACATGGGAAGATACAGAGCCACTTGAGTACTGTGACCCAATTGTAGTTGGTGTGTATCCAAGTCTAGCAGCTTGTGAGGATACAGATTGTGACCTTGAGAAATATGAATATCAGCTTACAGAAGTTAGACCTGAGGATTTACCAAAATTCTGCACAGAGACAAATTTCTGTAATGTTGACAAAAAACCAGATGAATGTGTTACTTGGCATTTCCCTAGCGGTATCATCCAACATGTATTATTTACTGACTACACTGGACGTGTTACACGTGGTGGATATGGAGGTCATCATGATTATACTTATGAAGCTTATAGTGACATTGATAAGAAGGTATCTGTTAAAATTGGTGTTTACTATGATTTTGAAGGTCATGGCGAATATATTAGAGGTGCTAGTGGTGCTTCAATAGATGGTCTAGCGGTAATATTTCATGGTAATGATGGATGTTATTGTGCAGCAGATGCTGTATGGCGTTGTTTCACAATGGATTATTGTGTTACAATAGATAAGTTTGTTCCTTGGGTTGGTGATACAGTAAAGGTCATATATAAGACACACTACACAAGGGAACATTGCTCTGAAGAGTGGCAATTTGATGAGGATTTCGGAATACAATTTATTGGTTTTGGAGAAAAATGGGAAAAGTCATATGATGACACAAGATTATATTGGAAATGGACACAGAAAATTGCTTCAGTTGATAGTGATGGAACAATAACTTGGGTTGATGGTCCAGAACCTCCTTATTATCAAAAAATCTCATAGATACTAGATATAATGGCGATGTTTTATAAAATCTAAAAATGGAAGATTCAGTAATGCAAGCACATTATATGAGGCATTCTAAAACAAATCTAAAATAAACTCTTTATAGGAAAATATTTCGAAATATGAAGCAGATAACAACTTTTTCAAACTCATTTGTGCTTCAAGAGGTTGATGGTTCTCGTGTTATCAATGAATTGGGCTTCAGAAAAGGTGGACTGTCTTACAAGATAATGAACAATAACGTCAAGTTCTATCTTACAGAGGACTACTTCTACAAGAACGTTATATGGTCTGCTGACATTCCACTAACGGTTGATGGAATATCTTATAATGTTAATGAATTACCAACAGCATTGAAGAAGATATTCATTCAAGAGAAAGGCAGTGGAGGAACTGAGATTGACATCGACCATGCTTTGAACCCAACGAGTGATAACCCAGTTGCAAACTCAACATTGACTCCAATCATAAGGGAAATCCAGAGTGGTCAAAGCACATTGGCAGAGCAAGTAAGGCAGAATACACAAAATATTCTAAACCGTTATACCAAACAAGAGGTTAACACATTGCTACAAGCATATTACACAAAACTTGAAACTAATGGAATGTTCGCCAATTATTCAAAGATAAATGGTGACATTCTATCACTAAACGATAATAACATAACAATCAATTAAATATATTTAATTATGGCTGATATTAAAAAGATTAGACTTAGTGGTGTCACTTATAATATAGTTGACGAAAGTGCTGTCCACTCACTTGCTGGTTATGCAACTTCTGCTGAGACTGAGGCTGCTATCACTGCTGCAACAAATGCTTTGGCTGAAAGTATTGCAGAACAAGGATACCAGAACGCTTCACAAGTAAGCGCAACTGTTGATGCTGCTGTAAGCGGCAAGGCTGACACTACTGCTGTTACTGCTTCAATCGAGGCAGCTACAAGCGGCAAGGTAGAGACTTCAACATTCAATACTTACACAGCAAATACAGCAGATGCTATTGCTGCTAAGTTTGATGATGTTGACTATAACTCTCAAACAAAGAGGATTAACTTCTATAGCGGTGGTAAGACCACTGGAACCATTAAAGCCTACATTGATGCTACTGACTTCATTAAGGATGGAATGGTTGATAACGTTGAGGTTAAAACTATCCAAAGTGGTGGAACTGATGTGGCTGTATTGGCAATTACCTTTAATGCTGACAGTGGAAAACAAGAGATTGATATTCCTATCAGTCAGATTTTTGACGCATCAAATTACTACACCACAGCACAGACTCAAGCTTATGTGACTGGTTATACCTATGACAAGGCAACAATTGACAAGAAGATTGGTGAGGGTGGAACATTCGACCCAACTCAGTATTACACAACTGCTAATACATATAGCAAGACTGAGGTAGACACAGCACTTGGTGGAAAGGTGAATACTTCAACTTATAACACTTATACTGCTGCAACTGATACTGCAATCGCTGGAAAGCAAGCAACTCTTGTCAGTGGCACAAATATCAAGACTGTAGGTACAAATAGTTTGTTAGGCTCTGGAAACATTGCTCTTATGACAGCATCAATTGGTACTGGAAATGATAGTGAAACTTTGATTTTTGATTTCGCATAAATCGAAAATTCTTTCATAACTTTTAACTTATTATGGGGTGAGGTTTAATACCTCATCCCTTTTCTTTATATCAAAATAAGTACTTATATGGCAAACATAAATAAAATAAGATTAAGTGGTCAGACTTATAACATTCAAGACCAGAATGCAACGAAGACTGTTGAGCTTACACAAGCCCAGTATGATGCATTAACAGTCAAAGACCCAAACACCTTCTATGTGATAACTGATGCACAAGGTGCTGACCTAACAGCAATTGAAAATAGACTTTCAGAAGATGAGGAAGTTACTGCTGCTGGACTTAATGCATTAAATGAATCCAAACAAGATACCCTTGTTAGCGGAACAAATATCAAGACTATTAACAATGAAAGCATCCTTGGAAGTGGAAACATTGAAATTCAAGGTGGTGGTAAAGCAATTGAAGCTGGCAGAGGCATCTACATTACAACTGGTGAAACTGCTGATACAGTGTCATTTAGTCTTCCAATAAGTGCTGGAACTGGAACAAATAGTATAATCGAAGGAAATGGAACAAAAGCAAGTGGTGTTCAATCTCATGCTGAAGGTGGTAGTACAACAGCAAGTGGTAATTATTCTCATGCTGAAGGATATAATACAAAAGCAAGTGGAAATTTTTCTCATGCTGAAGGTGTTAGTACAACAGCAATAAATTTAGCAGAACATGCAAGCGGACGATATAACAACTCAGTTTCAGCATCCACAACCTTTGGTGATAGCGGTAATACCTTATTCTCTGTTGGTAATGGTACTACTGATAACAATAGACATAATGCATTTGAGATAAGGCAGAATGGTGATATATATCTAACTAAAGATGGTCAAGATGTTAAGCTGCAAGACCAACTTGGAGGAAGTTCAATAACTGTTGATACAGCATTGAATAGTGGCTCAACAAATCCAGTCGAAAACAGAGTCATCTATAACAAGATTGATGAGGTTGAACAAGTTACTGCTGCTGGACTTAATGCCTTGAATGATAACTTTGGCGGAATGAAACTGGTTAAACTCTCAGAA
>Ga0326514_10000158_pt1 | contig 41718 bp, 62 predicted proteins | sample 3_2548_0518_D_FD_203653 | JGI IMG/M metagenome (GOLD analysis project Ga0326514, IMG submission 203653) | Bovine rumen microbial communities from UC Davis, California, United States - 3_2548_0518 | ecosystem: Host-associated > Mammals > Digestive system > Stomach > Rumen | place: USA... | reverse complement strand
CTCCCTCCGAACTTTACTCTGCCACGGATGAACCGGATTTCTGCTTTCCCGTAGATGTACTCGTGGAAAGCTGCCGTGTCTGTCCGGGCCGGGATAAGCAGTACAACTGTACCCCCCCCCACATAATGTTCGTAGCACTTCCGAATCCAGGAAACCATTTCCCTGCCGTACGGAGGATTGCAGAAGACAGTTTCACCGCTCCAGTCCTGCTTCAGACCGTCCTGTTCCTTTGTGTAGTGTTTCTTACACTTCGCGTTCTCATCTGTGCTACAAGGGTCCAAGGTGAAGTGGAATTCGGCGTTTAGCTGATCAAACAGCCATTGTGGGGTTGCCCATTCATCTGTTTTCCCAACAGTCTGCATATAACCAGCTATCTTTGGCCACCACCCTTCTTCCTCGTTGCCCTGGAGCAGAACTCCAACCCGTTTGTATCGCAATTGCGAAGTCTGCACCGGCTGTGCGCCTCTTTTCCATCCTGACTATCGAAGAACGCGCACTCATCACAGTAGATAATCTCCGGTCTGCTTCTCAGCTCCGCATACAGCTTGTCAGCGGCATCTACCATGGTAGCATGTCGTTCTTCCAGATTCTCGTACTGCTTCAGCAACGCCAGCGTATCACCAATCATCTGTCCAAGGCAGTATTCCGGATTTGTTATTGCTCGGAACTCTATGCCGTCACATAACTGGTAAGGGTTGCTTCTCCTGAAAATCTCCCAAGCTTTTGCCAGCCTTTTTATATCAATCATCCTGCTTCTCCCTCTTTTTCAGTCCCTCAAAGAACCGCTCCCACTCCTTTACCAGACCCCCGTATACAGCAAGCGGACTCCTGACCGGAGGAGCTGCGTACTGGGCAAGATACTCAGCCACGGTCTGGATCGGGATCGTGTCTTTCTGCTCTTTCAGCAGTTCAACAGCATCCCGCATTGCCACCACCACATTGCCCCATCCGGGAAACTGGTGCTGTTCGTGATCCTCAATCCACCGGATGTTCTGCTCCAGATTGGCGATTGCGTTTTCTCTGTCAATCGATTTCCCATCAATCACCAAGATCAATCCTCCTTTCATGCAGTTGCAGCCAGCCAGCAAAGCCCCAGAACAGTCAGAACCCACATGACCAGCAGAAACATCACAACCCCTACCGAAACGGTCAGAACCCGCTGTAAAAGCGTTCCTTCGTACTTCCGTTCGCCCTTCATGCTATCTGCCTCCTAAAACTGCATCTGTTCCTGCTGAACCGTTCCGCGCTTTGCTTCGACTTCCATTTCTTCCTGAACCAGATACTCTGCTTTCATTCGTGCGCTAATGTAGTTGGTAATCAGTTCCAGGATTCCGTCCATGATCAGCTTGTCGTGATGATGCTTCTCAAACAGAACCTCGGCATCACGCCAGTACTGCCGCCATGCATCATCCTCATTCGGCATCTTCCAGTGTTTATCGAAGAAGACATACAGATCAGTCCAGATGTCCCGAATCTCCTGAGGAACGTTCGTCATGCCTTTTCGCCTCCTCAGCCCTCCTCACATCCTCCGGGAAACGCCGCCTGATCCAGTCCACCATCGGCCCGGCGGTCATCAGGATGAACACTGCCCCGGCGATGAATCCTGCCAGAAAATACCAGATCATCATTCGCCCTCCCCGGTAATCATCCACGACTCCGGAAGCGTCCTTGCCCACGCCCGGAAGCACTCCCACTCGACTAGCTTATGTCCTTCCCGCTGGTGATAGATTCTCCGGATAGCTGCGTAATTCATCATCACGGTCCGCTTCTGGAGGAAAGACTGCGGCAGACTCTGGATGATGCCTCTCCAGATCCATTTCTTCTCATCCGGGTCTTCTGTCAGCTTCCACAGGTCCATGCTACGGTTAATCAGATCGATGGTGGTAGCGATCTGCCCGTCATCAGCGTCCATCTCAAAGTCATCCACCGTCAGATGCCGCCGCATCAGCGTATGCATGGTGGAGCATGAAATCTTCTCCACGCCAAGCTTGTAAGTGTCGAACTCACCCCACCAGTACCGCGGGGCCTTGATATCGACCCATACCTGGATCATCCGGAGATGCTTTGCATGCTCATCTCCGGCCTTGGACAGCCTCTGAGACAGCTCCCTGTCAGCGGGGCCGATCTTGCCGGTCTTAGTGTCCGACTTTGCCCAGCTGTCCATTGGATTCCGCATGGCAAGGATAGCCGAGTGAAACCCGGCCACCTCCAACGTCCTGAACTTAATCCCCAAACTCACGTTATCCATAAAACCCTCCTAATCGCAGCTTGTTCCGATGGTCACAAACACGCTGTCCGGGATACCAGGATCGATCCTGACCCCGTACACACCGTATCCGTTGTGCCACACGGTCCCGATCCCCCGGTTCCGGGTGTTCAGCAGCTCCAGAACCTTGTCTGTCATCTCCCGGTAATCCATGCTGCCAAGCTCATCGATCTCAGCAGGGGAGAACCCGGCCACCCTCATTTCCCTTGTGCTCCAGCTGTTACTGTTCTGCGTGATGATAAAAGGCATCAGCGAACCCCCTTTTTCGCGAACAGGTCCACCAGCGTTTCTGGTTCTGGCAGTTTCATCCACGCTGTGATGAGGCTTCTGACCACGGCATGGAACTTGCAGTCATCCCTGTTGAACTCAAAAAAGTCATCATCTTCTGCGATAACCGCGTTATAGGTTCCAATCCTCGTCTGGACCTGCGAGATAATGCTTCCCCTGCGATAGAACAGGACGATCTTGTAACGCTCATCCTTCAGGCAAATCAGGTAGGTTCCTTCCGCTACCGGTCTCCCGCTTAAATGCCATGTGGCCGTCATCTCAATCTGATTTGCATCTTTTTCATCTGCCATTTACTTCAAATCCCCTTTCAAATACCGAATAATCCTCGCCGGGCTCTGCCGCCTGGAGCAGAACCGAAACTTGACCCCGTACTTCTGTTGCATCGTGATGCATGCCTTTCGCAGCGCGTCCGGGCTGACAAGCGTCATGGGATCGCCGTACCGGTGAAACGGCCCGGAAGTACGAAACACGGGAACCTCCCACAGGTCGAGCCTCCCGAATGGCAACGTCTCCTCCACCAGCACAATCAGCTGAATCCCGCTCTCGATGGCCCGCTCGCATTCTGCCCGAAACCGCCGGTGATCTCTGGACATGACATTGTGAGCCAGTTCCAGCACATCCTGCTTTGTGTCAACCGAGATTTTCCCGCCGGGGAGCATATAGTCTCCGACATCGAGCTTCTGCCGCACGATCTCGATCTTATTCCTCCGGCAGTAGTCCCACACATTCCGATGCTGTCCTACCTGATTTCTCGTGTCCTCCAGCAGTACTACTTGCGATACACGACTCTCCGATGCGGTTTTTTCCGGTCCATCTCCTCGTAGATCCGGCACAGCTCCCGCAGCCAATCCTTATCAACCCCCAATTGCTCGTTCATTTTGTCCAGCCGTTCGTTCCCCGGAACAGTGTCAAACACCGCCAGATAATCATCGCTCAGAAACCATCCGACAAGTATATCCAGCTGATACATCAGGTCATGGAACTTGTCATCATCGCCCTTCTTCAGCCTCCGCAGATGCCGGATGCACCGGCAGTAATCCTTTGCCGCCTGGGAGAGCGCGGCCCCGTACACATCCCGCAGAGCCTTACTGTCGAACACATCCCGTTCCTTGGTGAGCCACTTGAACAGCGTCCATCCCTTTGTTGTCAGACACCAGTCTCCGACTCTCGCGATCACGGCGATCCGTTCTCCCGGAGCGATCCTTCCGATCACCTCCCGGCTCTTATATTTCGCGCTCACGGGGATGCCATTCCGGTTCAGGTTCAGGTAGTACAGCCTCGCGTAGTTCTCCACCCGTTTCGTGGTCACTGCCCTCAATGGAATCCAGAAAAAGGTGGCCACCTTCTTGCTTCCGTCCCAGCTCCTTTTCAGCCCGCGCACCAGCCCTCCGTCCTGCTTCATGTCCTTCTTCAGGACCTCAAACCGCTCGCCGAAGGGGGCGTAGCGGATCAGTTTCCGGTCTTCTCTGTTGCTGTCGTACAAGGGAGTGCGCTTGCACTTGACCCATACGGCCACACATTTTGCACCAGCTGCCATTTCAAAATCCCCCAACAAAAGTCCATTTTAAGTTAGAAATCCCACGGTACTAAGCCTTCTTGCTTGCACTTCTTCCTGTTGCTTTCCCTAATGATCGGAACGACAACCAGACGATATAGACATAGTCCGACAATAAAACCGATTATTGCGTACATCTTATCCTCCTTCGTCTCAAATCAGAAAAGAATCGGCGCGGCGGCTCCCTTTAACCCGCTGTCACGATGGGAGTATGCGAAACCATCGTCAAGGCAGGGAGCCAGGCAAGATTCAGCCCGCCGGAGCGGACAAAGGAGGGTGTCACGCGCTCATGGAACGCCCGATGTGACACAATTTCCGACCCGCTGGCTTATAGCCAGCCCTGCCGCGCCGCAGAAACTCAAAACAACTCAAACAACTCAGAACAACTCAAACAACTGATCAGAACGGAACATCCACGGTCGCGCTAACATCGCTGTACTCGCTCTGCGTGGCTCCGCTGTCCTTCCGCACACGGTCCTTCAGCGTGGCACACCGTCCGTTCCGCACATCGTCCACAGTCTCCAGCTGGGCGATCTCGGTGGTTTCCTTCTGGCTTCCGTCCCGCCCGGTATAAAACAGTTTCCGAACGTTGATGCCGACCTTCTTGCCCTTCAGTTTGCTCTCGTCCCAGTCCCACGCGTAACCGTCATTGGAACGCTCAACGCAGTACAGGTTCCCCTCAAACTTGCTCTTCATCCAGCTGGGGTCGGACTCCATATAAGGCGAAAGATGCAGGGTTCCGCGGTACTTCACGCTGTCCCCGAAGGACTCCCGCTGTTCCTCGTACACCTTGTGATACTGTCCCTTGTATTCGCCCTCGGTGATTTCCAGCATCAGCACAATATTCTGGCGGTCGTGGTTATAGCTGTCCTCCAGCTTGACCCCCTGAATCTCAGCCACATAGCATCCCGCCGGGGGCATCTGGGCAAAACCGCTGCTCTTCTTCGCTTCAAATCCGCTGTAAGTAGGCTTCATTCTTCTGTTTCCTCCGATTTCACATCATTAATTATCGTCAGGGGGCAGTCACGCCCCGTGAACTCTCTGGTAAATAAGATTTCGTTGGTCAAAGTACACCGGTCCCGGTTGACGCTGTCCTGATGCATCAGGAATGGGCAGTACTCACATTTGACCTGGTCTTCCGGAAAGTAGACATTGATGTCCAGATTGCAGACGGTGTAGTACTGCACCCCCTTGTCGAACTGGCCCATCAGATCGCCCTCCAGATGATTCTCTGACCGTTGTCCTCCCCGTAGAAGTCAATCAGGTCATACCGACCCATCTTTTCCAGCCGCTCCACCGAGGCCCGGTGTTCGGCCCGCCGCTGTTCAGCGGTCTTGTAGAAGGGGCAGTCCCCGATGAACCGGGTATCGCCACAGGCCAGACATTTCCCCCGCTCGCCCCACGCGAAGCAGTCCACCCGTCCATCCGGACACCGGTCCGTGAAAATCCTGTTGCTCATGCCTTGCCACCTCCCGGAATAGCCGAGGCAGTCTCGACATTTGCTCTGCTCTTGCCCTCACTCTTCTTTTCCTTCGGGGCCGCGCAAAGGGGAGCCATCTCGTAATATTCCCGGATCGCGGAATCGACTGCTTTCAGATCGTTGTCGATCTCCTCCGGGAACATCTCCATTGGGCTTTTCGCCGTGGTCACGCCATCGCTCTGGGTGCTGAACCAGTGCCGTTTCCCGTCCGTCTGGGCGTACAGCACGATGGAAAACAGGCTCTCCAGCGTCAGCTGGCTGTCAATCATCTTCCCGGCGGTCTTCGCCTTGAGTTTCATCCCATCATCCGACCGCTCCACATGCATGATGAAGTAGGTGATGGTGTCCTCCGAAGTCTCCCGGATCGCGCACTGCACGAGGTCGTAGAAATCCTTCGCCGCCTGAGTGAACTTGCCGTATCCCGGCTCCAGACACCGGTTGAACAGGTAGAAAGTCATCGCCAGCCCGATATCGTCCAGCACATAGCAGTTCCGGCTGTTCTCCCGCAGTTTCGCCTTGATGTACTCATAGTCCGAAACATTCGCCACCGGCAGCTTTTTCCGAAACGGCATCGGCTTCTGGCTGATATTAAAGATTCCCAGCTCGCTTGCTTCAAAATTCCGAAGGGAAGCGGACTTCCCGGAGCCGCTCTCCCCGTAGATCAGACAAACCTTTCCCATGATTCAACCCTCCTTTCACTTCTGAACAACACTTTCCACATGATAGCGGCCATATCCACTGCTCCGTCCGCTTCCGATCCCAAGCCCGAACCCGGCCAGATTGATGAAGCTGATAATCTGGTTCAGGGAATAAACGCTTTCCGTATAGCGGATAGTGAAATTGCATTTCCACCCGACAAAGCGGTTGAGCTTGGCGATGGTGTGGCCGCTTTTCTTCAGCGGCATGACCTTGCTGTCCACATAGGCTTCCGAGAAATCAATCGGGATGCTGTTGTCTGCCGCGATGATGTTCACAGCGTTCTTAATCTTGGTTGCGTAGGTGTCGATCTCGTTGCGAACGACAGCGTCTCCGATGCTCTTCCACAGGCCGTAGCTGGAGATGCAGGGCTTCCCGTTTTCCAGCATGTACCGGTAGGTGTCTTCGTTCATATCGCGGTAGGTGTCCTTGACGGGGAAGGGAATGTTCCACTTCACCGATGTCAGGATGTCTTCCCACATGTTCGGAACTTCCTTCACGGTCTTCTTGCCCAGGTCAACATCCCGAACCTCCCGCTCATACCGGGCGTTCACCTTGTTCAGGATCAGGTCAGAGTCTCCAACGATGAACACCTGCGCGTTCTTCACCTCGATAGGTTTGAGTTCCAGAATTTCCTGCTTTGCCATTTCTTTGAATCCCCTTTCAATATTTGTTGCCTTTGATCGGCAAGAATGGATGCCTTGCAATAGAGTGTAGTTGGTTGTCATCTCGTCTTCTGTTATAGGCTGCATCGTTCTCTCGCGAATTGATTTGCCGGGTGTAACAAGACACCCATTCTTGCCGATCATCTCTTTTATTTCCAATTATGAAATATGTTGTGTCATGTCCTGTTGTGTGCTGTTATGTTTTGACTTGTTATTGGATGTTATTTTATTCTTCTGCGTAGTCGGCAGAAGAGTGTGCATTGTTTTGCGCTATGCTTTTCTGAGTTGTAGTGATTGTTAATACGTTGAGCTATCCTTTTATCTTTTATATGTTATTTATGTGCAAATGGCAATGCACACACTACTGCCGACCACTTTGGCGATCAGCAATGGTGTATGCGTTGTAATATGGTGAAGTGTGATACTGTGTATTCAACTATATTGTAGTTTGATGTGTTTTGCTGAGATTTTCTTCTGTGCACGAACTACAACGCACACAACATTGCTGACCGCCTAATATTCAGTTTTCAAGGTGCATTACTGCAAATCAGTCGATCAGAGCGAGGATCTCCGCAAGTTCCGACAGGCAGGAATACTTCTGCTTAAAAGCCCGGAGTTCACGCCGCGCCTGTTCCAGGAGCTTGGCGTACTCATCTTCGTCCTTTACCATGATGACGGTGGGCTTGTATCCGCTTCCGGGTGTAGTTTCGTTCTTCATCATGACCCGGAACTGGATAGGTTCTTTCTTGTTCTCCACTTCATGCCGGACAACGATCAGGTTGTTCATAACATTCCTTGCCTGATACAGCCTGTACTTCTCGGCAGCACTTGAATCATCCCATTCAAAGCACTTGTGCAGTTCGCAGTTCGGATCTTCTGCGGCGGCAACAACCTGTTGCGGCGTAACCTCTTTCCCGATCTGCTGAATCTCCTGATAGCACTTCTCGGCGTTTGCTTTGAAAACGCTAACCTTCCACTTGATAATCGTCTCAGTCATCCTTGATTTTCCCTTTCTCCTGATATATAATCAGGTCGTACCATATCTTCTGCCGCTTGACCGTCCATGTTGGCGCATGGGCGGTCACTTTTTGTACTGATATCCAACCATCATGTTCCGGCCCTTCTTCCATCCTCCTTCCCCAACGTTTACCGGCACAACATCCATCCTCCTGTCATACCGCACCACATGTCCGTCCATCATCGGCACATGCACAAAGGTCGGGTACTTATACCCCTGAAACCATGTCCCGAAGATCGGCAGGAGCGGCTTCACCCGTCTCCTCTGTCCCTTTCCCATGCTTACCTCCTTTGCAGTCTCTTCCGACTCCCGAAGTTTCCGTCTCCGTTTGCCCTGCTCACACCAACAGACTTCTTGGCCATCCATGCCTCCAGCTCTGCTTCCGAAACCCGGATGCGTTTCCGGACGGTCCCGCCGATCACCACGTGGTGCATCTCCTGCATGATCGTCCGGGCGGTTTCCCTTCCGACCTTGAGCCTCTCGGCCACATCCCCGGCATCCAGCCACACGGTGGTCATTTCACCTGCACCCCACGAACCACAGAATCACTGTAGCCAGAGCAGGGATCATAAACACCGCCAGCCGGAACAGCTCTTTCTCCATCAAGGACTTTTCGCATTCTCTTTGCGACATCCGCTGGGATAAATAAGCATCCATATTCCGGGGAACACTTATCTGTCGGTACATACTTTTCATCGTCTGCTCCTTTCGTCAGCTTGACGAGTCCCGCGTCCGTATTGGTCGAATAGCCCAGCGTAACCTCTGTCTGTCTGCTTTCGAACCTGGGTTCCACGTGGATCTCCAGCGAGAACCCGTCAACCTTGTCCAGCCCTGCTTCCGTCACAACCTTCTTCAGCACATCCGCGTAACAGCATCCGATCTCCAGGATCTCCCGAATCCGCAGAAGCTGCTCGTCCGTATACTTAACTGCCATTGAATCCCCCTCCTCTGTTTGCCGTCAAACACTATCAGCAGAAAAAAACGCTGACAGAAACGCCCAAAGCCTTCGCAATCGCCTCCAGCGTCCCGGTGGTCACGTTCGTAGCCCGCCCGGATTCAATCGCCGAGATCGTCTGTCTGCTAATGCCGCTCCGCTCTGCAAGCTCGTCCTGACTGACCTTCTGTCCTTCCCGGATATCCCTGATTTTTTCTCCCATCTGATCACCTCCCCTCTGGCTGTTTGACAGCAAACACTATAATCCTTTGTCAGCCGAATGTCAAGTGTATTTTACATATTTTTTTAAATTATTTTTCACTTCCTCTTAAAGGAGCCGTAAAAATGTTCGGGTATAATCCTTCCCGAAAGGAAGTGACAGAAATGACACTCGGCGAACTGATCAAGCAGTACCGCCAGAAAATGGGCCTGTCTCAGCGTGAATTCTCAGCCCGGTGCGGTGTGTCGAATATGGCGATTTCCATGTACGAAAAAAGCGGCATCAACCCGAGGACGCAGAAGCCGTACAAAGTTGAGTTTCTCACGTATTTTAAGATCGCCGCGGCCATGGGGATGAGCATTGACGAGATGTTTGAACTGCTTGGAGACGATGCCATCGTTGGTATGGTTCCCCCATCCATCAAGAAGATTAAACCGGAGAATATGAAACAGGTTCCCCTGATTGGCAGGGTAGCCGCTGGCGAACCAATCTTGGCAGAAGAAACCCACGAAGCCTGGATTCCTGCTCCCAACAAAGCAGACTATGCTCTGGAGATCGCCGGAGAATCCATGCTCCCGACCTATCTGCCAGGAGACATTGTCTACATCCGCGCCCAGCCGGATATCGACTATCCCGGTCAGGTGGCAGTTGTGCTCCTGGACGATGAAGCCACCGTCAAACATGTCTACAAGCAGGAAGACGGTCTGCTCCTCATCTCTGACAACCCGTCTTATGCCCCGATGCACAAGCTCTATTCCGACTATTCCACCATCAGGATCCTCGGAAAGGTCTGCGGATTCACCCGGATGTACAAATGAGGTGGATACCATGCCGAAGAATAAAAAGCGGTCGGATGGATATTACAGGTACTGGTACAAAGGCAAGCAGTTCCTCGGAAAAACAGATGAGGAAGCCAGAAGAAAGCGCGACACATACAAGTATGAATGCGAGCATGGCATCGAACAGCAGACCCCGGTCACGGTTTTCGATCTTGCAGACGAATGGCTCCCCACCGCGAAAACGGGCATCCAGAAATCCACGTATAACCAGTATGTTGCCTGTATGCAGAAACTGACGGATGCCATAGGGGATAAGCTGGTGTCCGCGGTCACGCCCGGAGACATCAAAAAAGTCTGGAAACAGTTTGACGGCCTGTCCCAGTCGTATATCAGCAAAGCAAGCTTTCTTTACAGGGGTTTCTTTCAACACGCCATCGAGAACGGATACTGCCGAACCAACCCGGTGACCGCCCCGTCCGCGAAGCCACACCGGGGAACCAGAGGAACCCACCGCGCCCTGGAGCCGTGGGAGGTAAAGCTGATTGAAGAAGTCCCTCACCGCTGTCAGACAGCTGCCATGTTCATGCTTCGGGCGGGCCTCCGCAGGGGCGAAGTTCTGGCTCTCCGGAAGAAAGACATCTACGAGGGACAGATTCATATCACAAATGCGGTTAAATTCGCTTCTAACCAGCCTCTGGTCGGCGGGACGAAGAATGAATCATCCAATCGAACCGTGCCGTTATTCGCCGTTTTAAAGCCGTTTGCGGAGGCCCTCCATGAAGGTGAGTATCTCCTGCCGGACAAAAACGGAAAGGTCTGCTCCGAAACCGCCTTTCGCCGGGCGTGGGAGTCCTACTTATCCGACCTGTCCGAAGCCCACAATGGCTGCCCCAAACGCTGGTGGCATCTTACCGCCGAATGGAAGAAGTCCTACCCGGAGGAATACCAGACTTACCTGTCCATGAAGAAGGACCCGAAGAAAGCAGAAGAAGCGGAAGCCTACCGTCTCCGTGGATGGCATGAAGTTTCCTTCCGTCCGCACGATCTCCGGCACACTTTTGTCACCGACTGCCGCGACAAAGGGGTGGACATCCATGTCTGTATGAAGTGGTGCGGCCACGCGTCCGAGCGAATGATTCTGGAAATCTATGACCACGTTTCGGATTCCCGTGAACGGTCCGCGACCGCCCTGATGGACGGCGCAGTAGAAAAACAGTAACTTTGAAAGGTATCAACAGCTGGAACCATTGAAAATCAACGCTTCCGTGAAAAAATAAGGTTGACTACGAATCAAAAGGTCGTGGGTTCGAATCCCGCCGGGCTCACTACCCCGGAAGCCAACAAAATCAAGGCTTCCGGGGTTTTCTTATGTCTCCTGAAATAGCCCAAATAAGGCGAAATAAGCCAAAAAAAACAGTTATAACACAGTAGAAAAACAGTAACTTTTTTGGACGAGTTTCTCCGCTTTCCGTCAGAAAATCCGTACAAAAAATTTTTTAAACGAAAAAGATGCCCCCGCAAAGGAGCATCTTACTGTTTTCTACTGTTTTTTACTGTGTCATTCTTCATCGGGAGGTTCCGTTTCGATTTTTTCCGGTTCTTCCTTGTCTACTTCCGGCAGACCCGTCAGAGCCAGGAGCATCGCTGTCACGAAACCGAACCCGCCAGCAGACAGAGCTGCCAGCCAGTTGACATCGCCCAGCACCAGAGCACCAGTCCCGATGTAGGCCAGCATGGATTCAGCGAAGGTCCGGACAGCGCGAATCAGAGCCGCCTTCAGCCATTTCAGATACATTTTCATCCCTCCATCATACAATTCTCATCTGCATGATCTCCTCATGCACTCTTGTGATGGTTCCATTCCCGCCAAGCGCGTGGTACGACTGATAAGCCGAATCCAATGCGTCCTTCCGGCTGACGGAAATGACATTCCCGGCAGAAACGCACTGGTCATAGTTGTCCAGAATCTGGATTCTGAGCAGATCCCGCATTCCGTTCTCAATCGCCTGATTCTTGTTGCGTTCTGCTTTCAGTCGTTTGGACAGGTGAGCATATCCGGCAGACAATCCCGCCGTAATCAACCCGAACAGAAATTCCAACCAGTACTTCACAATAAACTCCTGCATCCTCTTCACCCCCTCTCCTCGTCCACCTTGACATCCTGATATTTCCGCATCAGTTCGTCAAGCTGGAACGCCGTCAGGTGGCGAATGTAGGCAGTGTAATACTTTTCTCCGCTCGTCTCCTCCAGAGCCGCCCAGGTGTCATTCCCGACCACGCCGTCATCCGCAAGACCATGTGTCCTCTGGAAGAGTTTGACTGCCGATTCGGTATTCCTGCCGAAGATCCCGTCAGCCCCGGAACTGCCGACATCGTATGTGTGGTTGATGAGCATGGTCTGAAGCAGAGTCACATACTCTCCGACATCGCCCCGCTTCAGAACAGGCTTTCCGTCCACCTTCTGCACCGGAGGTTCCCCGGTCGCAATCTGTGAAGGGGCCTTACTCAAACAGACAGGAACCGCGTAATGCGTCCAGCCCCTGTCGGTTACCTTCCCGGTCTGGACACCGTTGGAGCAGTGAATAATCTTCCCGCCGCCCACATGGATGCCGGTATGCTCCATCACGTTACCGGCCCGCTTGAACACAATGCACACCCGGTCAGGCATGTCCTTGATCAGGCCCTTCTCCGACCAGTTCTCCCCGGTGTTCCACTGGCTGGTTGCTCCGGCTCCTTTCAGCTTCCATCCGCAGATCTGGAGCAGGACCCAGTACGTGAACCCCCGGCAGTCGAAAAACCGGGTGCGCCCCTCATGCTTGCTCTGGTCCGCGTTCGCATCGCCCAGGAACCACTTGCACCCGACACACTTGCCAGGAACGGAATCCTTCCCGTTAAAGTTCCGGCATTTGCTCTTAATGGTCGGGTGGTCATCTCTGGCTCTGCTCCTCCGGTTGCTCGGATCGCAGTATTCGCCCCTGGCTCCAAAGACATATGCCCACCCAAGACAAAGCTCCGCAGCCGCCGCGACAGCCTCGTCCGGATTGTAGAACTGTTTCAGTCTGTTAATCTGCTCCTGCACATAAGCCGCCGAATACATGCAACCACCCCTGTCAGCACAATTCAGCGCATACGCACTTCACAACGTTTCCCTGTCTATATTATACACCACCGGAAAATACTTTCCCGATTTCTGCATCTTGTGATTTTTACTGCCAATCCGTCAATATATAGTACTTGACAGCCATGCTATGATGAAGCTGAAAAGAAAGGGCGAAGATGTGGTCAGACATCCTCGCCCAGGTGAAAGATGTGGTCGCGGCACATCCATCACGGAGGAAATTGTATTACATTCTTTCGCCAACATCTGATTACTCAGGGGTTTCAGCAGTCTCGACAGCGGCCTGTTCAGGTTCCGGCTGGGGTTCTTCCTTCTCCCAGCGTTCCTGCTCCAGGATGACCGTGCCGAGAGCTTCCGTGATCATGCAGGAAACGAAGTCAGTATTGGCATCCTTCCCAAAGCCGTATGCGCCCAGATAGGCGTAGTAGGTCTGCTTTGCGGCCTCCAGAGTATCCTTCACCACGATCCCCTTGTCAAAGGCCCCATTGGTGTGCTTAATCTGGTGGACAAAGAACTTATTTTCCATGTGGTTTCCTCTCTTTCTCGTCCGGATGTCTTACCCGGATGTTTTTATTTGGAAACCCGCAAGCCCTACCTCCTCTTGCGGCCGGGCTGATCAGACCCTCCATCATCATACATGCCGCCCATGGCTGGTATTCATGGGCCGAAATGACGCCCTAATTGGTTACAAATCGGTCGGTCGATACTTCGTAATACAGCAAAATTGAGAAATTTACTGTGTACGATATGGAGCGCCTCGACGCTTCTGAAAATGACGCTCCGTGGCTTATAATAAAACGGCTGTTTACCTCTATGCCTACGGGTATTTTGGCCGGAACAATTTCGTGCTCCGGCTACCGAGGCTATTGGGGATACAAGGTCAACGATAAATACGGTGCATTCATTGTAGACTTATACAACACGAGTATTCCAACGTATCGAGTGGTTGTAAGTAATGGCGTAGTTAGCTATGCGCCTATTACTACCGGGTCTTTCATAAATGTTTAATTGGAGAAATACGTGAACGTGCACCGTATGCCTGTGTTATTCGGCAAGTCATCCAGATTCTGAATACTTCCCGAAGTATTGTTGTCTCTGAGACACATCCGGTATGTACTTGAATTATTGCCTACATCATGTGCGAGGAAGGTTACCGCATTGTTCCATGTCTGAATGGCGCGAGGAAGTCCGCTGATAATATTCGTTAGAGCAGGGATGGATTTGGTTGGCGTGAAGTAGACAACAACCATGCAGAAATTACCAGCGTGAATTTTATAGGCATTATGGATAGTAACGTCTGATCCGGTCAAGCTGGAAAGGATGCTTGTCGTCTTAAAATTGCTGTTTAACGTATCTATCTCAGATTGTGGTGCCATCTTCACCCAATTACCAAACGTGTTAGTATTATCGCTACTTCGGACAAACATTTCGGCGGCTCTTGTGTTCATCAGCGTAGCAATCTGCGTTTTCATAGTGCCCGATCTGTTTATTACTCTCAAAAGGTACCATTTGCCGTCTGGCTTGTTCAAAGTTGAACCATCGCAGTAGTAGGAGATAGTTGGTTCTGTGGCGTTGTTACAATCGTCGCATAATGTACTCGGCTGTTCAATAATCGGTGTCAAATTGCTGTTTAACGTAGTAATCTGGTTCTGGAGATCGTTCAGCCCGCCGGACGAATCAGCAGTCAGATTGCTGGTGGACAGCGTCCCGTTGGTTGCAATTGCAGTGGTAGCCTTGTACAGACCTTCTGCTAGACTGCTGTGATTTCGCACGTACACATACTGCCCGGAGGCAATCGACGCGTGAGTGTTTCCATTGGCGAGAATCGCCATGCCATCTTGGAGTCCATTGACGGCAGTATCGATTTTCGTCAAGTTGTCATTTTGGGTCGTGACGCTGACCGCCTCCGACTGAAAGGGTAGGACCAGACCCAGATTCGCAGTAGAACTTGCCATATAGTCATCTCCTCTCCAACTCGGCTACCCGGCTTTCCAGCCAGGAAACCCTCTTCCGCAGTTCCTGTATCTCCTTCAGCAGGACAGGAACGAGATCCAAATAGTTAATCGACCGCTCTTCCGGCTTGCTGTTCTCATCCCCGGAACAGATTTCCGGCATCACCTTGGCGGTGTCCTCCTGAATCAGGCCGAACCGCTTCCGGCCCTCTTCATCGTTGTTGTAAATAAACGACACAGGAGCCAGTCTGTCAATCTTTGCCCCCATATCTTCCAGCGGCTGGATGTCATGTTTCACTTCCCGGCTGGAATAGTACTGGAGCTTGTTCGCCTGGACGGTGGTTCCGCTGAGAACAGTAGCCACAACCTTCGCCGCGTTGATTTGCAGCTTCCAGTTGTCGGACCCTTCACTATCGCTTCCGCCCAGCAGGATGTATTTGACCCCGTCCTCCGTCATCTCCTGCGTGTACAGATAATATCCGTTTGCCCCATTGGGCCGGAAAACCAGATACTGTCCGCTTCCCGTGTTGATGATTTCTCTGCCGGTGAGGATCAGGTTTGTCCCGGTGATGCTCCCGCTTGCGGCAATGGTTCCCGCGCTGATGGCATCCGCAATGACCTTCTTAAAGAATCCACGCAGGAACCCATCGAGTTCAACCATGTCGAGATAGGTTATCCCGTCATCCGTATCGGTGGTTTCTCCAAGCACGATCATCCGCCCGGCCCCGGCGGTTCCCTTGGGCCTGAGCCGGAGATCGCCCCGTGTCTCGTCTCCGTTGATGTAGGAGTGAGCGTACACTTCACCAATGTGCGCCATTTCCCACTGGTTGGTTGGCAGACCTAGCCTGGAAGCGGATGCCCCTTGCGGATGGAAAGCGGTCACGCCCGTAGACGGGTCAACCGACAGAACGATTTCCTTGTTCGAAACGAAGGATCCGTTTTCGAACCGAGAAACGCTGAAGACCAGCTGCCCGTTTCCGTTTGCGTCCGAGGAAGGGGAGATCTGAGCCATCACATCCCCACCGGAATAATGGAGCTTGTTTCCGATGTTCAGAATCTTGCCATTGGCATCGGTGTACTGCAAGCCGCCCTCGACAATCTTCCATCCGGAGCCAAGCTGGATATATCCCTGCGCGGCCAGCTCGATGAACTTGCTTCCGGAAATCCGGATGCCCTCCGCTTCAATCGTAATCCCGGATACCCGGTCATACTTGTCCCGGACTTCCAGTTGGATATCTTCTGCGGTCTGCTCCAGGGTGGAGATGTTCCCTTCCGCGTCTCCGATCCGGCTGACCAGAGTATCGATATCCACCCGGAACTCGTGGAACTTTGCTCCCTGAGTGAGCTTCTCCCTCGCCCCGTTGGAACTGAAAGCCTGTTTCTCCAGAGTGCCTGTAGCCTCATATCGATCCGCGCATGCCCCGTTGAAGGTCATTGTGCGGTTGAAGATGGGCATCATGATGGTTTCCCCGGAGACATCCACCTGGACAATATCCCCGGCTTCCACCAGCCAGTTGCCCACGCATTCCACCGACATGGGCAGATACCCGCCGAATCCCTGCAACCGTTCCCACAGGGGCTTCACATAGGTATCTCCGTCTCCGTCTTCCCGGATCGCAAGGAAGGGGTTGTCCACAATTGTCAGGACATTTCCAGTCAATCCCCCGTAGGAAACGCCGACATCATCTTCCGTCTGCCGCACATTCAGCCCGTCATAGGCAAACAGCGTCTGCCACCCGGCGAAGGACCCCCATGTCCGGCGGGAAGCCTCCTTCCAGGTGAGTTCAGCCATCTGCTCCCATGTTGTAGCCGAGGGAACATCCATCGCGTCCACGGTGAATTCCCGGTCAGCGATGACGGCGTAATTCTCCGGATCGACCTCATGGAACCACTTCAGGGTCATGATTCCCGTATTGCTGATGGTGGCGTAGCATCCGCATGCTTCAGCCGCCAGAGCCAGCAGATCCCGGCAGGTCAGTCCCGCCGCACTGAATCCGCTGGTGAAGGACCGCCCCCAGGCATTCGGAAGAGCGTCCGCAGAGTTAACATAGTTTACACCGCAGTATGCACACAGTTTTTTCGTGAAATCTTCCAGCGTCAGGGGCCACGCCAGCGACTGCATGAAGGGTTCTGCCGGAATGTCAAAGTTCTGCATCAGGTCATACGCCTTGAAGTGGATTACATCCGTATTGTGGACTTTCTCCGGCCTCGTCCCCCGGAATTGGCCGAGGGAGGTTGATTCCCATCTCGTCCCGACTTTCACCATCACCCGCAGGATGAATTCCATGTTCCAGTCGAAGTTCTGGACTTTCGCTGTCGGCAGGAAGTTGATGGACAGTTCCTTCATCACAGCCCGCCCCGGAATCAGACGCTCATCCCCATTCAGGATGTCGCTGATCTGGAAACCGCTGGATTCGATATCCTCCTCTGTCAGCGGAGAGACACCAGTCACCCCGTATGGGAGAATCTGGACATGGTATTCCGCTCCGCTGGACAGGGCGTTCATATAATCCGCATAGGTAACCCGCGAAGAGACGCTAATCACTCTTTATCACCTCCCATCAGTACTCGATGAAGGCATACCGGACAGGATTGTAGGTGATGATGTTGTTCTTATTGTCCACCTTGTAGATCGTGTACTGCACATCCGGCATGTACATCGTCCCTTCCTTGTACGTGTCCGTCTCATCGTCATAGTATTCGATAACCAGCTTCCGCTCCTGTTTGTTCCCGGTGTTCTGCATGGCCGTCTGAAGCATCGTGTTCAGAGCGGCCCGATCCGAGTTGGTCAGGAAGGGAGTCTCAAACTCGATCTTGGTCGCGGTATGAGCCACCGTCTTCCGAACCAGGACCCCTGTCAGGGCGCGGTTCGCTTCCGCTTCCATGCGCTGGTCGGGAGTGCAGGAATAGCTCTCTGCCCGGATATACTTAAAGGGGAGGGGAGTCCCGTTACTCCCCCCGATTTTGATCAGGTATCCGCTGTATGCCATCTCTTACACCCCCGCCGTCTGCGCGTACATGTTCAGCGACTGGCTGACCACCCGGCCCAGCGCACTGCTCGGCCCGATGGACCCGTTGCCCGTCTTCTGGAGGATCTGCATAAGCAGTTCATTCTGTCTCCGCAGGAGAGCGTTCTGTTCGCTGTTCGCGTCCGAAACGCCCCGCTTGATGCCCTCGATAATCTGCATCTGGTTCGCAACGGTGGTCTTCCCGTCCATGGTTCCGACCATCTCCGGCCCGGCCTCGTTCGCGATGAAGAGCTGTCCGTCAGAGATGTCGAATCCACCGCTTGCGAGAGTTGGAATGCGCCAAAGTGAGACGGATTTTCCTCCAAACAGAACGATTTCTTTTCCAAAGATAGTCTGTAAATATCCCGGCGGGACAGGGAAAGAAACCTTTGGGATTGTGAAATTGCCGAGGCTGTTCAATCCCTGGATAATCGCGTTGACCGCGTTCTTACATGTAGTTTTCAATCCGTCCCACGCATCCGCAATCGGGCCTGTTATATTGTTTATAAACCACGTTTTCACGTTTTTCCAGGCGTTTTGCAGAGTTATGATAACGCCGCTCTTGGAAAGAGGATTTATAAACGCATCCATGGCGGTCTTAAAAGAACCACCAATTTTCCCGGCAATATTTTCTGTAAACCATGTCTTTACAAGACCCCATGTGCTTTTAATCTTTCCAATAGGGGATCCTTTATCGCTTGCCCACCATGATTTGAGGTTTTCGGTTGCGCTCCCAACGCCCTTTTTAATTTTCGTCCAAACGTTATCAACAAGGGTCTTTTTTACGCCTTTCCATGCGGACTTTATATTCCCACCAATACCGCTGTTCCACCATTCTTTAACGCTTGTCCAGGCATCTTTTGCGGATTGTGCAAGGGGTGACCACAGGTTCGTCAAAAGTGTGTCCTTAACACTGCTCCACGCTCCGGAAATCTTCCCGCCGCAGTCTTCTTCCCACCATTTTTTCACGCTCTCCCAGGCTCCGCTGATGCTTTTCCCTGCGTCATCAAAGTTCGTGGCTACAGCAGACTTCAACGCGTTCCACTTGTCAACGATTTTAATTTTAGACGAATCCCACCACTTTCCGACTTCCGTCCATGCGTCAGATGCCACTGTTTTCGTGTTAGTCCAGACGGTGGAGAGGGTATCCTTCAGGGTTGTCCACTTGTCAATGACCTTAACCTTCGTTTCATTCCACCAGTTCGTAACATCTTCCCACGCATCGCTTGCGCTTTTTTGGATGTTCGTGAAATGGGTTGAAATTGCGGACTTCAGGGCATTCCACTTATCAATAATTTTGATTTTGCTTTCCGTCCACCAGTCGCTGACAGTTGTCCAGGCGTTGGATGCGCTCGTCTTGATGTTGTCCCAGTGCGTGGTCAGGGCAGATTTCAGGGCAGTCCACTTCTCGACAATCTTGATCTTTTTCTCTGCCCACCAGTTGCTGACAATATCCCATGCTCCGCTGGAAGCGGTTTTGATGTTCTCCCAGTGTGTAGACAGGGTATTCTTCAGATTCTCCCACTTGTTGGAAATTACAATCTTGCTTTCATTCCACCAGTCGGACACGGAGTTCCATGCGTTTGAGGCTTTGGTTTTTACATTGTCCCACACACCGGCAACCGTGGATTTAATCTGCTCCCACTTAGAAGAAACGACAATCTTGGTATCATCCCACCAGTTTTTCACCTTGTCCCAGGCGTTCGAAGCAGCCGTCTTCACGGTGTTCCACGCGGGGGCAAGGGTATCGGTCAGGGCTTTCCATTTGTCCTGAATCCACCCGCCGATTCCATCCTGCCACCACTTTGAAACAGCGTCCCACGCCTTGCCCACGCTGGTCTTGATATCTCCCCACTTCTCCGTCAGCCACACAGCGACAGCTCCGAAGGTGGATACAACCTTGTTCTTGACTTCATCCCAGTTCAGAGCAAGGGCAGAAGCCAGCGATACACCGCCAGCCGCCATCATGCCAAGGCCAAGCGGAATATTTGCACCGCTGAACGCCAGCACAGCACCGAGAGCCAGCAGAGAACCGCCAAGAAACGTGGTCAGTTTGGTTGCCTTGTCCTTGATGTCCTTGTCCAGATTCCACGAGAGCGCAACAGGGGCCGCAAGACCCATCGCTCCGGCAATCATCATGCCAATACCCAGAGGGATATTCGCGCCGGTAAAGGCGAACAGAGCACCAACACCAAGCAAGGCCCCTCCGACAACCGATCCAAGGGCAGTAATCTTTCCCTTGATGTCAGAGTCAAGGCTCCAGCTCAGAGCGATGGAAGAAACCATCCCAGCCGCTCCAGCTGCCATCATGGCGATACCAAGCGGAAGACTGCCGCCGGAGAAAGCGAGGACAGCACCGATAGCCATCATTGCGCCGCCAACGGCCCCGGTGACGGTTGCGATCTTCTGCTTCACATCATCGCTCAGTTTCCAACTTAGGACAGCCGCCCCGACCAGATTGGCCGCTCCAAGTGCGATCATCGCGATACCAAGCCCCACGTTCGCTCCGGTGAAAGCAAGAACCGCGCCGACTGCCATCTCAGACGCTCCCATAGCGGCCATGATTCCGGCAATCGAGTTCTTCACGTTATCCGGCAGGGTCTTCCAGTCCACGGTCAGTGCGCTTGCAATGCTCGCCGCTCCAAGAACCATCAATCCAAGCCCCGGCCCGATATGCCCGGTGAAAGCCAGAATCATACCGACAGCCAGCAGACTTTCACCGATGACCACCTTCAGAGCCGCCAGCTCCTCGGTGATGCCGGAAGTCCAGTCAGCCAGGGGACTCTTTCCGGTGGAGGTTCCACCGCCGCCCTGCTGAATCACGTTCAGCTCATCAAACCCGGCCAGAACGTTCTTCGCGGAACTCTTCGTGGCATCCCCGGTTTTCGCGATGTCTTCTGCCGTCACGCCGAACATCTCGCTGGTCAGCCCCAGCATCTGGAGCAGATTGGAGATGACGGTGGTCAGATATTCCACCGCGGAAGCCACGACTGCCAGAATTGGCAGAAGAACCTTAATCGCCGGAGCAAAGGTCTTCACAATGTTCATCGTCATGCTGGAAATGGCAGACTTCGCCGCATCCACGTTCTTGGCGAATTCGCCGCCCATCTTCCTGCTGAAATTATAGGCGTTGCTCCACGCGTCCGTAATTCCCTTGATGAAGGATCTCACCACGGTCCGAATCACCATGGTCCTCCAGATCCGCTGAATCTGGCTCGCCAGTCCGCTGACCTTCGGCTGAGTTCTCTCTGCCGCCTCTCCGATCTTCTCCTCGGACTCAGCGACCTCCCTGGCCCCTTCCTTCACCGCCCCGGCAGAGGTTTTCACATTTTCAAAACCGACTTTGGTCTGTTCTGCACTCTGCTTTGCGGCAGCTCCGGCTTCCTTCATGGCAGGAGTTGCTGTTCTCGCTGCGTCACCGGCAGACTTGATGGATTTCCCCATGCTGTCGTATGCGCTGGCCGCTCCTTTCCCGGCGCGGACGGCAGTCGTAACAGCCTTGAGGTTTTCCCTCATGTTTTTCATGCTGCCGTCATCTGTCGGGATGTTCCCCATGCGCCGATTGTACTCAACCCCGCGTCTCCGGTTTTCTCTCGTCCAGTCCGGCCCGTGATAGTCTTCAAACGAGGTAAAGCCGGGCCGGTTCGGAGTGGTATAGGTTCCCTCTTTGTAGTTATCAGTATAGCTGGAACTGGTCAGTCCAGGGTTCGGCCCGTACATCCACGGGGCAAACATCCCTTTCTTTGCCGCATCAGCAAACTCTTTCTGAACAGCCCCTTCCGGCTTGGTAGTAAAGCCGGTAACGATGTCACCGCCTCGCAAGCCTCCGCGTCCCGATCCATTGCCGCCCCCGGCCCTGATCGAGCCGGAGACAGAAAACTTCATCTTTCCGTATTTCGAAAGCCTCTCCAGCTCCTTGTTCAGATCCACAAGGTCGCTGTAGGGTTTAATAATTGCGTCCGAAAGCTTGGAAAGGGAGCTGATCAGACGATCAACCCCTTTGCTCGCTTTCTCGGCATCTGCCGTTATAGTCAGTTCAAGCGTCTCAAGGGTTGCCATCTGACCAACTCCCTTTATTTTTTATTCTTGAATGCCTTCTTCAGCCTGGTCAGGTACTGAATCAGTTTTCTTCTCTCTTCCCGCGCTTCCTGCTTCTTCTCCAGAGCAGTCTTCGGGAACAGGTCGTAAGGTTTCTTCGCGTAGTCGCGGCGTTTCCCGCCAAACGAGGTCGAGATCACCGCGCCCACAGCATCAAAGAAGTAGGCTCCCTGAATCCACATATCCTCGTTGTGAACCCTGCGCTTCAGCAGATAAGCCTCCCGATAGGCCGCTGCCATTCGCGGGTCCCCAAACCAGTACTGATCCCATGTCATCCCATAGGTGAGGTAGGTAGGGCAGTACTGGTCGAATATCTCCCCGTAAGTCAGCTTCTCTGACGGTGTCTCGTCCGGGTCTTCTTCCCCGGTTACAGCTCCACCGTCACGCTCACGTTTTTTTCGTCACCGTCATCGCTGGTCAGCGTGTTGAAGGGAACAGCCCACAGCTCTCCCAGCCTCCGGCCCAGAGCCTCGCTCATGCCGCCCATCCGGTCCAGCATCTTCTCAGCCTGATTCAGACTGAAGGACGGATGATGCATCCGGAAAGCGTACCAGAAGAACTCAGGAACCTTGCTCATCGGGAAACGGTCCACATCTTCCAGCACGAAGCCGCGGGCTTCCGCGAATTTAATCGTCTCCCGGTTGAATTCCAGGGTATAATCCTTGTCGTTTTCCACATCGTGGATAGTGACCGGCTTTACGATCTCTTTTTCCTTGTTCGCCATATTTTTCTCCTCCCGTATAGGTTAAAATATATATGTTAAGCCGGGTAATCCCGTGATACGGGCGCGGGAAACGGCTCTACCGCTGTCCCCGGTCTTAACAACTAAAGTGGTAAGCCTCCGTTCCCGTCAGGTGGTGGAGGCAGTGGCCCAGCCGGTAATCTGGTTGGGGATGATGTGCAGGGTGGTTTCCATGACGGCATCCACGCCGATCTCAGGCAGACCCTGCTTCACCGGGATTCCGGCGAAATAGAAGCTGTCGAAGTTCGGGATGGCCACCTCGAACCAGACGCTCTTCCCGGCCTCGCGGGCGGTTTCGTAGGCAGACACAACACTCTCCCACGCAGTCTTCAGAGCCTCTGTCATGTTGCCGGTGACTGCGATGTCGTTGCCAGCATCGATGACACCGGGGATGAATCTGCGAACCTCGTCCTCCAGATCAGTCACATCCAGCTGGCTGGGGGCAAAATCCATGCCGGGGATGGACTTCATGCCCTTCAGCTGAGTGTACCCGGAAGTGGGCCTGGTCCCGGCAGACGCTTCCACGGCATAGTTCAGCTTTACGCCAATGGTATTGAATTCAAGAGCCATTCTTCATTACTCCTTTCCCTTTTCGGGCTTTTTGGGTTTTTCCGACTTTGCGGGGGCCTCCGGCTTTTGAAGCGCGGCCTTGCAGTTCCGGCAGACCACAGCTTCCTTGGCGTTTTCGGCCCGGCAGAAGGGACATTTCTTCATGCGTACGCCCTCCGATAGAATTGATACCGGATATTTCCATCTCCGAGGTCTTCTTCCCGGACGATCACCTCGTACCGGGCATACAGTCGGAAGATGGTCCGGTCCTGATTCGGCAGCTGGCGCATCACGGTCCGGTAGAACTTCAGGCTCTTCATCGCCTGATCGCATACCTTCGCGATGGCTTTCGCCTCGCTTTTCGCCGTATCGCGCCGGTCCGAATAAACATTAACCTCATAGTATAGGCGGGTATAGTTCTCGCTATTCTCGTCCGTGTTCATCCGCTGGACAGGAACATTGTTTGTTTCTGCCACCGTCACGGCAGGGAAGACCGCGCTGGTTTCTACAAATCCGCTGTCAATCCGGGCCTTCGGGAAGGCGGCGTGAACAGCGTTGTAGACGGTATCAAATACCTTGCTTTCGATATCGATCATCTGAACACGCTCCTCGCCTCATCCACCAGATTGTTTTCAATGTAGTCCCGCGCATCCATGATTCCGTGCCGGGGTTCCACGCGGGCCATCTGCTTCCCGCCGAAGTACCACCAGCCGGGTTCTATTTCCCCAGGAGCCACGCTCCCGGCTTCAGCGTATTGCCACGCTTCGCCGCCATACGCCCTGGAATAGCTCCACCTCTCAATGGGTACGGGCGCGTTCTCTGCCATCGGGTGGTTCTCCATAGTGGAAAGACCGGCCCCGAACTCAGCGATGATGACGGCTGGGCCGGAGGCCTCAATCAGGCCCGTGTTCCCCGATGAAACAGAGTCCACGCTGGCCATGTTGCCAAAGGCGGCTCTGGCTTCCTCTGCGCCGTTTTCCGTCAGCCGGTCAACCAGCTGATGGGTGCGCTCTTCCACACCGTCCCGGTAGGCTTCCAAGGCCCGGATCGCGTTCTCGATGCTTCGCACATCCAGCCGCATCCGGATGGTCTTATTCGCCATTTACATCCACTTCCTTCAGGAAGAAGATCAGATGGTTCAGCGACTTCGCCCGCCGCACAATCTTGAAGTTGTGCGGGTGCTTCACCACTTCGCCGTCCACCTCTTCCTCCGGCAGGATCCCAAACCAGACCAGACTCTCCTCGTTCATCGGGCAGGTCAGATCGTCCGTCACGGCCCGGTGGGTATACCCGGTTGTGATGCCATACCGTTCCAGCTCGGCCATACCCTGGCTACCCAGATTGTTCGCGCCGCTGGAAATCGCCATGGACATTCGAACCTTTACAGGCTCCCCGTAGGTGATTTCCGGTTCTCCGGTGCGGAAGCCGTTCTCATCGACCGCCATGCCGACATCCACCGGATTGGCATACCAGAGATCCTGCTTGTTTCTCGCAAGCACATGCATTCTACCCACCAACCTTTGCAAAAGGTGTCAGGCGGGACAGGATGTCATCATCGTCCACGCTTGCATAACTGCGGTTAATGCCGTTTTCCTCGTGAGACAGCTCGCCCTGGCCTCCTCTGCGGAGGAAATATCTCGCAGCCAGTTCACACTGAATCGTGTCATATCGTTCCGGCATGTCCTCCGCGCCCTTTTCGGAGTCGTAGGGGAAAAGCCGCTCAATCATTGCGCTACAGGCGAGATGAAGGTAGACAGCTACGACTTCGTCTGTAGCATCTGGATCGGACTCCACAAGAGTCTTTACCATCGTAATCTTCTCAGCGTCCGTCATAGCTGTCATCCCTTCTCACTTGCTCACTTTCCGTCTTCCGTCCGTCTTTTTCACCGGCTCGGCTTCCGGTTTCTTTTCGGGTTCCGGTTTCACCGGCTCTTTGGCTTTCTCAGCTTCCTGCTGTTTCAGCCAGGTGTGATGCATCAGCATTCCCATATCATGCTGCTCCTTCCTGATCAGGCCGTCAGCTTGATGGCTCCGGCGGCGTTGTACAGGTAGGTGGCATAATGCTGGGTGATGGTGTACACATTCACCCGGCGCAGGATGTCGCGGTCTACTTCGGCCAGCGCACCGCGCTTCAGCACCAGCCGCAGGACGTTGGGCTTCACGATGTAGCTGTTGCCGCTGGTCTTCAGCCGGTTGCTCACGATGATGTCGCACCCGAAGATCTGGCCCACGCTTCCGCGCACCAGCGCACCGGCGGCGAATTCAGAGGCGGGCGCCCAGTCCTTGGTGTTGCGGATCTTGGTGTACATGGCCGGAGGCACAAGCAGGGCTTTCTGCCCGTCAATGTCCTCGCCGAACAGCTCCAGCGCGTTGCTGATGTCCAGCACGGTGGATACGCTGCTCACGGTCATGCCGCTGGCGATGGAATTCAGGGTAGCTAGGAAATCGATGTCGACCTTGTCCGCAAGGGATTTCACCAGCTGGTCCCCGGCCTCGTCCTCCACATTTCCGTATCCGGCAATGATGGCGAGGTCAGAAATCTCCACGCCCTTGCCAGCTTCCTTCACCTTCACGGACACCGTAGAGGCGTTCATGCTGACGGTGGAAATGGCGCTGGCTTCGGTCAGGTCATCGGCGGCTCCGATGTAGCCCCAAGTGGGGAACTCGACCGTGTCACCGGGATTGCCAACCAGCGTGGTGTCCACGGTGGCCAGAGGAGCAAAAACGATATTGTCGATCAGCTTCTTGTCCACATAGTCGGCAAGGACCTGCGGATCAATCAGGTTCGCAAGAACAGTAGTTGCCATTGATATAACCCCTTTCTCACTTGAAATATTCTGAGTATAGGTCGGGGTGCTCGGCTTTCAGCTTCAGCATCTCCGACAGGCTCATGTTCTGGGCCTGTTCGCGGGTAATCACCTTGTCCGAAGACCCGCCCGGCAGTGTCGGGTTGTTCTTCAGGCTGGCTTCCCGCAGGGCCTTGTCATGGGCCACAATAAACTGCCGGATACCGTCCAGAACCTTGTCGTTCTCACCGGCGTTCATTGCCTCGGCCACCTTTCCGGCGGTTTCGGCATCCATTCCGATGTCGCTAGCGACCAGCGCACCGGAAATCTTTGCGATGTTCCGTTCCTTCCGCAGGTCTTCCAGTTCCTTCTGCAAGGCTGCGTTTGCTTCGTCCTGTTTAACCTGCGCCTGTTCTTCGGCACTCAGCTTTTCCTGATACTGCTTCTTCCACTTGGAGGCATCCGCGCTGGCGTTGGTCACGCTCTGCTTCAGCTTCTCCTTCTCGCTCTCCAGGGCCTTGATTCGGGCCTGAAGCGTTGCGACATCCACAGCATCATCCGGCTTCTGTTCCGTGTTAACAGTCTGTTCGGTATTCTTCAGTTCATTATCCATTTTGTCTGTCTCCTTCGCTTTGCAAAATTTGTACCCCGCCTTCTTTGGCGGTTTGCGATTGATTAACGAGGCTTCTCTGCCTCGTATGTAAAAAGCCGTTTGGCTTTAAACATTCTGCTCATGCACCGGGATCGGCTTGGCCGTGTCCATAATGTGCTGGAGCCAGTCCTTCAGAGTCTCCCGTTCCATGTACAGGGTTCCCTTCTTCACCGCGTTTGCGCGGCTGGCATCGGCTACCGTGGCCGTCAGCCTCGGGCTTGCTTTCACGTAGTAGTTCGCGTACCGTTTGAGATAAGCCGCGAACCAGTTCTCGGCCTTTCTCACCTTTTGCAGGTTTTCAGGCTTCTGCCACGTGAACTGCTGGCTGTCGTAGTAGCTGTCACACACCGTCTTCACAATGGCGGTAATGGCATCCTCCATCATCCCGCGCTTCAGGAATTCCTCCGTCAGGGCGATCCGCTGACGGATCAGGTGGTCGTAGGTGTCCAGGATGTAGTCCTCGCTGTTTTCCTTCCGCACCACGCTGTTGTCGTTCCACCGCCAGCAGTAAATCGGAGTCCGGATGGCCGCGATCCGTTCTGGCTTGCACAGCTTCAGGGCCATCATCGTGAAGAACACATCCTCATGCACCGTCAGCTTCGGATGAAACCGGATGCCGTTCTCGATGAGGTACTGCCTCCGGTGGGCCTTTCCATGGATGAACACGTAGTCCTGCTTCTCATGGGCTACCAGAACCAGCTTCCCGTCCGAATCCTTCGTCTCTTCCGTAAAGGCCGACCAGAGAGTGTCAAACCGGTCTTCGTTCATCGCGCAGAAGATCATGTACAGCGCGAAAACGGAGGAGAACAGATCATCGAAGTCGCAGAACATCACCCAGTCGGCAGTCGATGCGTCCAGCCCGGCGTTTCTGGCTCTGCTCACCCCGCCCTTCGGGATACTCATCTGCTCAATGCGGTAGGCGTACTGCCCAAGCTCCGCATCGCTCAGTTCGTGGCCCTTTCCGTCATTCACGATGCGGACCGTGATGTCCCGGAAATCCACCATCCGCTGCATGGCGATGGAGTTCAGCAGTGGAACTCCCACATGAAAGGGTTCCTGATAGTGCGTGACAATGATGTCCAGCGTCATGTGATACCTGCCTCCGTATCCCGATTGCCTTTGATCACGGGGGAAGGCGGCAAGGCACTCCGCTTTTCGGCTCGTCAGCCTATCCCCCATGTTTCACCGTACCACTGTCACCCAGCACCGGCAGTTCACGTTGTTCTCCGGGAGGGTGAACCCGCCTGGGAACATCGCCGAGTCCCCATCGTAGGTGTAGAAAGCGTCATCGATGCCGACCACAACCCCTTCCAGATAGTCGTGCGTGTCCCGGACGCGTCCATCGTTCATCGTGTGCCACTGCTTTTCGGTGGCCCCTCCGATCTTCGCGGCCTCCCACACCCCGGTGTTGTAGTCCCGGTGGGCCTCGGTATCGATGACCCGCAGCAGTCCTTCCAGATCCAGATCGTCAATCTGCTCCACGGTCCGCTCCCGGAAGGTCTTTCCGGCGATGACCGTTTCGACCGCCGCGGTGTCCATCCCGTCCACGAAGGGGACGATGCCCACGATCTCCTCCGCGTCCTTCCATCCGTAGGCGTAAACCAGACACAGCACGAATTCCAGATAGTCGCAGAATCCTTCGACCGTCTGCGCGTCCGGCTTCCGTTCCTTTGCGTCCCGGATGAACCGCCGTGCGTCTTCCCGCATCAGCTCCAGCTCATCCCACCGCATCAGTTCGTCCCGGTTCACCCGCGGTCACCGTCCCGGCTGGCATTTCTGCCTCCGTTCCCGCCGTCCGCGGCCCGTCTCCGGCTTCCGGCGGGTTCATGCCCGTCCGGGTCCTGCGTGGCGTTCTGGGCGGTTTCAGCGGCCTTTCTCGCCGCTTCCTCCTGTCGCTTCGTCTGCTCCTCAAACCACTGCATGCCCAGCAGATAAGCTTCCTCGGTGTCCACGAACAGCCCGCTGGCTTCGTAGGCGCACTTCGGATGCACCTTGTCGTTCTGGAGCATGGTGGTCAGGGTCTGCGACTTGCTCAGGATGTTCTCGTAGTTCCTCCGGGTGAACTTGACTTCCACATCCGATGGGTCGAAGCTCAGGTCCGACAGCCCTTCGCAGATGACGGAAACCACCCGGAGCATCTCCTGCTCCGGCTCCTGGAACATCGCCTCAAAGTCCTGCGCCCGCGTCTCCGCTCCCTGCCAGCCGTTCTTCAGAATGACGGCCCCGTTGTTGGAGCTGTCGCTGGTTCCGGCGGCAGTCTGGCTGGGAACGCCCACGATCTGGAGGACCGCCTGATACAGGTCATCCTTCAGCGTCTGGTTCTGGGACTGGTCGAGCTGCTCTGCGAGGACCTTGATGTCGGCTTTGGCATCGCCAACGGTCTTCAGCAGAATCATGCCCGCCGCCCGGATGGTGTCAGCAGTGGTTCCTTCCTCCACCTGGCAGTTGTACAGGACAAGCAGACTCTGCACGAACTGCTCCACGGCCTCCATTCTCGCGCAATCAAAGTCGTTCAGCGCGTCCAGCATGGACAGGACGATCTCAAAGCATCCCTGTCTCGCGCTGTTCGCCTGATACTCCACAATGGGAATCAGTCCGAACGCGTTGACCTGCTCCGTCACGCCGCCGCCCCCGTGCTGGACGGTGAAAACGGAGTCCGGCGTATACACCGTAAAGGTGATGTTCGCATACTCATCCGTCACGTAATTCACCGCGGCGAGGGGCCGGTTGGTGTAGTCGTTCGCCCGGATCACGAAGGTGTTCCGGGGGTCGAGGGTGTACAGCCGGAAGGGGCTTTTGATGCGGGGATCGGTGTTCTGGGTCACGTACCGGTAGCCCAGCCCGCTGATCATCTCCCATTCCACCAGCTTCTTGTCCTCGGTGTGCTTCGATGCCACCCGCATGGCATCGTTCAGCCGTCCCACCAGGCCGGAGATCTGATTCCCGCCGACAGAAGAAACGTACTGGACGGGTTTTCCAACCAGATATCCAACCTTGAAGCTGACGATTTCATTCGCCCGGTTCTCCACGATGTGCTGGGTCAGCTCGTTCCGGATTTCCCGGACGCGGTACAGCGAGGGCTGGTTGCCCTTGTAGTACTCCCACAGGTATTCAATCTCGCCCCGGTTCACCAGATGCGTGACAAACGCCTGTTCCACTTCCTGCGACACATTTTCCCGTGTGATGGCTTTCGCGGAGGTGCGGATCACCCGCCGCCCGAACAGCGCACGGCTCTGCTGGTTCAATCTGGTGGAATTTTCTTCCAAAGCCGCCAATCCAGTCACCTCCCATAAAAAAATCGCGCATGCACAAAGCAGTCAGCTTCGCGAATGCGCGTTCAAATCGATGGTGCGGGGCAACAGGCGAAAGGCAGGAAAACCTGCGCCCCGCGTAACGAGGGTTTCCAAAGGGGATTCAACTGTTTACATACCACAAAAGTGGTAATCTGTAAATATTTGCCAGATTTTTTCCCGCCCAGTCCATCATCTCAAAGCTGGAAAACAGACCAAAGTCTATTTTCAGGGCGTTTTAGATGCTCATTTTGCGAAAAAATCTCAAAATAGCAGTCTAAAACATTAAAAACCGTTCATCACACCGGTTTTCCCGGATTATTGATTAAAAACGAAGATCAGAACATTCTCCGTACAATCTGAATCCGGTTCCCGGCGAACCCCTGAATATACTGACTCAGCTGGGCAAAGGCATCCGGCACATCATCGTGCTTGTTCTTGCCCTCCAGGCTGTAGGAGCAGAGCATCTGGAGCATCTTCCGATACTCCCGCCACTGATCGCCATGCAGAACAGAGTCATCCTTGAAGATACAGTGTTCCATCACCCACGGGGCCTCCACAAGGATCTTGGTTTCTTTGTTCGTCTGCGTCCACTTGGTTTCAATCTTCGTCCGGCAGTTCCGCTCCTTCACCGCCGCCTGGACATCTGCCGCCAGTTTTCCACCGGCCACATTCGACTCAAACCGGATCATGTGCGGGTTCCATTCGCAGATTTTGTTTACCAGATTGGTTTCCACCACATTCGGGGCGTAATTCTCGCACAGGCAGTCCTCCACATAGAATTTCTGCCCGTACTGAAAGACGATTGGCAGGACACAGTAGTCCGACCCGGTGGTCTTCGTGTCGCACACCCCGATGATGGCATCCGGCTCTCCCTCAGGCAGTTCGAAGTACCGCTGGAGCTGTCCAGGAGGGTAGAGCTGCCCCTCTCTTTCAATCGGCTCATTCATGTACAGGGCTTTCCAGCTCGGCTGGTCCATGATTTCCCGCTGTTCCCGGTAAAACTCAGTCGAAAACCCGACCCCGTACGGGTAATCAAAGTTGCTTTCATCGTTTTCATCCAGAGCGGGGCAGGTGATGAACTCTGCTTCCGGACTTTCTCCGTAGGCTTCCTCCAGCCGCCCAATGACATCATGGACAGACCATCTGGTGGCGATATGCAGTTCAGCACAGTTCCCGATCTTCCGCTGTCGATAGTCGGTGTAGTACTGCTGCCAGATCTTGTCGAGCCGGTCCCGGTTCAGGGCAGTCTCAATCCCATCGATCAGGTCATCGCAGTACAGCAGGTTCCCGGCCCGGATCTTACCGGCGTTTCCGCTCCCGATGGACGAGAACTCAAAGGTCGAGAACCTCTTCCGGTTCCCAAGGTCGAGCATCAGGTCCTTTGCGTTGGTTCCGGCCAGCCGTACATCCGGGAATACATCCTTCCAGAGGTATTCCGACCGCTTGCCAACAATCCGGCTGATTTCATCGTACAGTCCCCGCAGAAAGCTGTTGCTGTGGCTTCCGCAGATGTTGGGCAGTTCCGAATGCTTCCCGCCCGTCCACGCGAGGAAGAACTCAGCCAGCGTGGTCTTACCAACTCCTGGCGGCATGCTGATGCAAAGCAGGTTGATTTTCCGCTCCTCCAGCCTCTGCAAGGCCCTCGCCAGCGGAAGCAGCTGTTTCCTTCTGGGCAGATAGAACCGCTTGTCCGGTTCCCGGTCCCACTCAATATACCGGCAGAAGCAGTCGAAATCCCATGGAGCCTCAAAGCAGAGAAGCTGTTTGCACAACAGCCACGCCATTTCGCCCCCGTGCTCTTCCGCATGCCGCCTCGCGATAATCTGCAAATCCCTAGAGTACTCGTGCGCCATCCGGAAGTTCTCCGGGTCATACACCTTGACCATCGGCGCGTTCATCGTCTTGGGCAGTACAAAGCTCCCATTCCGCTTCTCCAAGTCCTTGATGATTTCGAAACAGGCAGTCAAAGCCTCCGGATCCCCGTTCTCGCCCTTCTTCATAAGCCGGGGGATCAGCACATGATATTCCTGATCAGTCATTCCATCCTCCGTCAAGCAGTTCCAGCCGCGGACACCCGGCGCATACTGCCAGCTCTCCTGCCGTTTCCGGTGTACACATATCCACCCTGTTCATCCGGCAGTCATAACATTCATCCCATATGTCGGACGGTTCCGAAAAGGGCAGATCATCACCTGTATGGCCCTCTGCTGGCCCACAGTCCGCATCCGCTGTCCTTTTCTCCAACCCGTTGCAGATTCCGCTCGCACTTCTCATGACAGCAGATACATGACCTCCTGTCCTCCCACCAGCACGTTCCACAGCATCTTTCCTCCGTCCCGTCCTCTTCGATCTCATGCAGTCCAACCGTTTCAGCAGAACCCTTCCCAGAGCAGTTATTCGCCATATGCATATCGCCCTTTTTTATCTTACCACACCGCCCAAGCCTTGACCCGCCATGAACCACACTGACCCATTCTGACCCATAACGGGGGAGAAGCAGATGATGCATATATACCCCGATGAAGCAGATGATGCCCTATGCGCTGCCCCAGAACCGTATACAGCGCATACCTCGATGAAACAGATGATTCCGAAGGAAAGGCAGATGACTGTGAAAAAGGGGCTTTTTGTGCTTGGCGGGTATTTGGGGGACTAACCCGGCCCTGGAGCCGCTCCGAATCACCCCGCCGGGCCTCTTTTCCGGGCAAAAACCGGGCAGGGGCGGGGGCTTTTCCTCCGCTTTTCCTCCGGAATTGGGCATGAAAACGTGATACATTGTCTTGAATGGTCTAATGATCATCCCATATTATACATAATTCCCATTTTCAACTATTCGTGAAACTACTGTTTTGCGAATAGTTGACTATCCTGCCCCCTATACTTGCGGAAGGGGATACCAAAAAAGACAAGTACAGCATAGTATACCAGGGGAAAATAAAACGTGTTTCACTTTTTGCAATGTCAATATAATCTATCGGGTTACTAGACAAATAGCTTGCTGCCTACACACTACCAGCACACTATAATCACAAACTGATACAATACAATCCTGTTTCCATCTGTACAGATAGACTATGCTATGATAGGTAGCTAATAGGCAAGGCTATAATGATCAAAAAAGGATCCCCTATATAATAATATATAATATATAATAATACAGATATACAGATATACAGCTATACAGATAGACAGGGAAAGAAGGGAAAAAGGATATAAGAAAACCCCCCCCTGCTTTACTAGCAAGGGGGATTGTATTGTTATTCTTTTCATAACATATCATTCCATAGTCTAGCATATTCGGCAGCTGTCAATCCTTCCGGAAAATTGATACGTTCCGCGGCGAATTCTGAAAGAATGATTGCAGCCTCCGGAACGGTAATAGGCCCGCGGTATTCTGTACTTGCTAGCAGGATTCCTGCAACAAAAGCCTTTTTTTCGGTATCCATGATCATTTCCCCCTTCTTAAAATTCAGTAAAGGCGCGCCCATGGTTCAATCTTGAATCAGGCAGCAAAAATGGTTCAATCTTCCTGACCTTTACAAGCTTGTAAAAATACTTTTTTCCACCTGGTATAATATCGTAGTCTGTATTATCAATCATTGCTGCCTTGCGTTTCTTCACATCCGAAAAAGTAACATTTTTCACACTTGAAAGGACCGCGGTCCCCCTTGCTACTGGTGGACCTTTTCCAGTTTCTACAAGAAAAATCTGTTTTCCGATCAAAGAAGAAAGCATGTCCTTTGTCCTGGTTTCATAGGTCTTCTTTCCCTGCAAGATCCAGGAAACAAATGGAAAACGCGCACAATTAATATACACACCAAACACCAGCAGCCCCCCTTTACTGATTCTTTACCAGCTCGCAAAACTTGCCAAAAGACGGATCTTTTTCCGGCTTGTATCCGGTCCCATGCTCCAGGAAAAGCACATAATCATAAGCAGCGCACACGTTGCAATTTTCACAATACTGCCCCTTGTCAATGCCACACTTGCAAATATAGACTTTCTTTCCCATCTCGCGCAAGCCATAATAAAGAGTCATAATATAATCACAATGGCCGTAATTCTTTCCCATGCCCGGAACGATCGACTTAACAACGTTTGCATTCTTCACATCGTCAAACAACGTTTCAAACCGCTTTACCTTTGTGTAGGTCCAAAACCGGATATTAGGGAACCTTGTAACGATGTCATGCCACATGGCAGCGTATTCTTCCGGGTTTTTGGTGTTAAAATCACCGGCAGCATGTATCCGGCATTCCCCTTTACCTATCCATTCCAGTTGTGCGGTAATGGCGCGCCGCACAAAGTCCAGGTACAGATTTACAAGCGTCGTGTTGATGATCATAGACCGGCGCGCGCTCGCTTGCCTATAATGGCCTGTCATCGCATAACATCCATCGCATACGCAGCAGCAGGTTCCGACAGCAACAATGTATTCTCCGGAGATAACCGCGCTGTATTCCGCCTTGCCCGGCAGCAGGGAAAAAGTATAGACTGTTTTACCTAGTTTGACGTTGCCCTGCTTAAGCAGCTCATTAATCCATCCCAATGGGGAAAGAATGTGTTTCCCATCAAACTGAATCCCCTGTTTTGCGTAACATTCCCGTTTTGTGAGCTTGCGCGCCGGCGCGGTTCCTTTCATAGTGACCATGTTTCAAAGCCCCCTTTTATAATTTACTGGTTAACCAGCGAATACATAATAACATACACTGGTTAAACAGTCAAGGGGGAAAATCAAATATTTTCAATCTTTTTCGCGGTTTTTGATCAAAGATTTTTTGCAGCTGTTTTCCCTGGTGTATCCGATCCGGCGGGCGATCCGATGAACAGGGGGCAGGGGGAAGGGGAAGAAGAAAGCAGGGGGGGGCACAAAAAAGAAGGGGGCAAGGCCCCCCGCTTTTATTCGTCTAGCAAGTCACTATACTTTTGCTTGTATTCTTCCGCGGTCATAGTCCCCGTGTCATTATCCTGCAATGCCTGGATCTGTTCTGTATCGTTCCTCAGGCCGTCATAGTTGCGCTGCCAGAAAATCCCTATCACTGGATTTATTTTTTGGTCCGCGATCAGGCCCTCACGAATCATCGAACACGTTCTCAGGACCGTCTGCGCGAAAGCTTTGCGATCCGGGCGATTGTCATTCTTCGCCCACGCGGACAGCTCCGAATAATTCATTCCCATTGCCGCGGCAACGCCCACATTGCCCGCCTTGAATCCATCCTCTGCGCATAGTTTGAGGTACGCAATAAAGCAGTCGCGCAACGAGTTGATATCAGACTTATCCGCATGCTGTGCGATCTCTGTTATCCGCATCACATGCTCAATCGACCGGGCGTTATATGCCATCTCTTCTGGTGTTTTCGCGACCACCTGTAGCTTTGCCGCGCCCCCCTTTGACCGGGCGATCAACGCGGCCTCGCTCATAGTGTACCCTTTATTCTTACGTTTTCGCTCACCCGTACCCGATTTTGATTTTTTCGCATCCGTACCTGATTTTCGGACACCCGTACCCGATCTCGTACCCGTACCCGATCTGGCAGACGAGGCCGCACCCGTACCCGATCTCGCTTTTCGAGTCTCCGTACCCGATCTAGACGGCGCACCTGATTCCAAGGCCGCACATGAATCTAAAACCGCACCCGAATCAGTACCGGAAGTCTCAACCGCACCCTTCCCACGCAAGGATTCGCACCTCTTTTCAAAAATTTTTTCAAAACCCGTTGACATTGTGGCCACAATGTAATAAAATGCCATCAGAACAGGGGTTAACCCAAACGAAAGGAGATTCGACCATGAAGAAGTATCAGGTAATCGGAGGGCAGTACGAGCCGCATTTGTACGGCGAGAGCGACAGCCTCCGCGGAGCGAAAATCATAGCTGGCAAGCACAAGGAGTATTGGGATAACTGGCAGGGCTGGCACACCCCGTCTGTGTACCTTGCCGAGGATTGCAAGGTGATCGAGGCCCACGGCATGATCACCGTACCCGATGGCATTGAAACAACCGTACCTGTTTCCGGCGCGCAGCCGGTGTGATGGAAGGAGGCAGTATCATGAGGATCCAGTTTGAAGCAGGAACATCCCGCCACGGTGACCATGGCGTGAACCTTCTTACCAGCACCCATTCCGCACCCGTCCTGTTGTACGCTGAAGTCCCCGTACCCGATGGAGCATCCGAGGATTACGGATATTTCGCACTCAAGGCCGAAATCATCCGTCAGGCAGTCGCATCCGGCATTAATCCTGATGAGCTTTCTTTCTGGTACGATGGCCAAGAAGCCGCCTTGGAAGATGATGCCAAGGCAGATTGCGAGGCAGTCGGACCGTGAACGGAGATTTTAACCAGCGCGAGTACATCAGGCGATACCAGCGGGAAAGCAGGATTGAAAAAAAGGTCACTTTCAACCGCAACAGCACCGAAGACATGGCCCTTCTCGACTGGCTCATCACCCGCCCGGAGGGGATCGTCAAGTACATCAAGTCGCTCATACGCACCGATATGAAAAGGCAGGAGGCAGACAACCGTGGCATTTGATAAACAGGCATATGATTCTCAGTACGTTAAGCAGTTCAAGCGGCAGTTCATGCTAAAAGTCAGTAGGATCTACGATGCTGATATCGTAGAATGGCTTGAAGCAAAGGATAATCTCCAGACCTACCTGAAGGACCTCATCCGGAAGGACATCGCAGCCCATTCCACACCCGAATCCACCACCGAACCCGTTTGACAATCGCCTAACACATCACCGAATACCCCTCATTCGCTCCAGAATGCGTTCTAAGCCCTCTCCACTATCTCAGATGAGTAAATGGAGGGGGCATTTTTAAAACGCGTCCTAGGCCCCTTCTAGGCCGTTTAAACGCTAATGTACAATCCGGTACCAGATTATACAAGCCCACGCCTCCTGGCGATCATGCTGGCCACCTTGGTCAGGAGCATCCACACGGGCCGCTCATCAGCACCGGTTTCCCGGCAGTACCTCTCGACAGCGAGGGGTAAATTGTGATGCGCCTTGTAGATGGTCACGATCCGCTCACGGTCCGCATCCGGCAGTTTGTACATCACACTCTGGACGGCGCACCAGTTTTCGATGTCGGCCCGCCGCTTGCCACCAGTCCGGAGCGAGTCCGGGCATGTGATATAAAACCGAATCATGTGGTTAACGTACTCTGTGTAATAGCATTTTGTTCTGAGGGCAGTCTGTTCGCCCTTCACCTCGCTCATTTCCGCTCAATCCTCCTCGATGCGGTCTATTGCAGTCGTGTCCACGTTGAGATGCACCCCGATCAGCTGATACACCTCCTCGATCTCGTCCTCCGCGTCAAACATGACGGCAAACCGATGATCAACGTTCCGGAGGAATGTAACGATGTCATCTTTCGGGTTCCCGGCCTCAAACAGTTCCTTGGCGCAAGCTGCATACATTTTCCTGAAAAACCCTTTCGAGGCTTGCAGATACCCTTTCTCGTACCCGTCATTGTAAGCCCTGTCCAGATCTTTCGGTGTGATTCCGTTCCGCTGGAGGCTCAGAATCTGATCGTACCGGCCCTCTTCCTGCCATTTTCGTATCTGCTCACGTTCCTGCCGCCGCCGCACCTGTCTGTTAACCGCACCCATAAATATCATACACCACCTTTCAAAATGGGACATCAATATCGTCCACAACAGTCATCCCGCCGTTTTCCCAGCCATAATGCCGGTCAAGACTCCTCGCACCGAAAACCCGTTTGGTCTTTCCGGAGTAGTTAAGCGGGATCCCATCCTTGCCCAGCTTCAGGATGCCAACCAGACGCGACTTCCCGATCTGAAGCAGAGAGTCGAAATCATCCGTATCTTTCGCCCTGGAGTAATTCAGCACCAAATCCACACGGTCCGTGATGTTGGATGAACCAGACACGACATCGTTGTCAAAGTCAGCACCCTTCTCATCCTTTCCGGCTTTCCGGGGATGCGCCACCAGGATGATCGCCACATCGTACCGGATCGCGATGTCCTTGAGCTTCTTCACAAAGTTGCTCTGAGCGAGATACAGGTTGTTCTGGTCCTCCACGACATCCATGGCAGTCATCAGATTGTCGATGCACACCAGCTTGACATCCCTCTGCGTCACAACCTTGGTGACAGTGTCAATCAAACCCTCCGTCTCTTCTCCCTCAATCACCTTGTTGTCGTACACAAATGCCCGACCCCTGTACCACTCGCTGATCCGCTTGTCCGTCTCCTCATCCAGATAGTACTCATCGCCTCCGAACCCGTCATCCCGCACCCGCATATTGGCGTTTCCTGCCAACTGAGCATTGAGCCAGCCCTTGAAGTGAAAATCAGGCAGTTCCCCGGAATAGACGAACACTCCGATATCCTGATCTAAGGCCTCTGCAACCAGCTGACTCATGAAGGTGCTCTTGCCGTCACCGCGTTTCCCGGTCAGCAGACAAACCTGCCCATAGCAGATACCGCCCTTGAGGGCCTTGTCCAAATCCCAGATGTTTGTCTTGACCTTGGGCAGCTGTGTGATGTCCACATACTGCACATCAGCAAGCTCCTTGACATGCCCAATCTCCTGCTCCCTGGCATTCAGCACACACCGTCTGACGGCCTCCGCACCGAAATTCCGGAGAATATCGTTCGCGTCCTTCTCACCCAGATAATCCTCCATCTGCACCGCCTTGATCCGGCAGGGGATGCGCTGAACGATGGTGTCGAGCAGAGTCATGTGCCCATGCTCCATATCGCCAAACACAATCACCGTCTCAAACTTCTTCACCCATTCAAGGCAGTTCGGAATCCAGGTGAAGGCAGAACATCCATTCGGCACGGAGCAGAACGCATTCGGCGCACCCTCCTGCCCGTTGAAAGCCTCCGCAACAGACAGAGAATCGATCTGCCCCTCCGTGATGACCAGCGTATCGAAACCAGTACACACCTTCATCCCGAAGAGAATCGGCTTGCCACCCGTCTGTGACCATTCCTTCGCCTTGTCCCGGCCCTTGCGGTAATCCATCTTCCTGAACTTGGCGTGAACCAGTTTGCCGTACTCATCGAAGAAAGGGAACCATAGCTGATTGGGCCTGTCCTCAAAAGCAGTAACCTCGTACCGCTCTGCGATCTCTCTGCTGATGCCCCGCCCCTCCAGATAGGCGTAAGCAGATTCCCGTGGGATGATCCGGCCCCTCGGCTGCGGCATCTCAACGTACCGCTTTTCCGTCTCAAGCCCAATCTTGTACCCCATGTCCCGGCAAAGCTCCACGAAATGCCCGTGGTATCCACATGAGGCCCTTAAACACCCGAACGCGCCCGTCCTCCAGTTCACGCTGAACTTCCACTCGTCATCCTTGGGGGCAGTATCACCGCACCGTGGGCATCTTCTGAAGAAGATGTTGCTGCCCTTCTTCTTCGTGTCTGCATGGATATAGCTGATCAACCCATTGAGGTCATCCATGCTCATCACATACTTCATAAAGCAGTCAACTCCGTCCTACTGATTTCGCCAGTCCCAATAGTCCTGGTAGCTGTCAAACCGATCCCGGTACATTTCCGGGATGTCATCCACCGTCCCCTGATCCCGTTCGGCTGGCAGTCCGTTAATCATCCCCGAAGGGGATTCCTCGCGCGCGCGCGCGCATTCTTTTCTTTCTTTTCTTTTATTATCTTTCTTTGATTGTTGTCTTTTGATTTGCAAATGATTGCTAAATGATTTGCAAGTGTTTGTCAAATGATTGTTCGGTGTCTGGTATTCATCGTAGTTAACGATAGTAATTACAAGGTATTTGGAGTATCGAGTGATTGTCAACTCGCCTGACGAAACCATGTTCACTAAAGTTCGTCTTGCTTGTGCGTATGATGTACCGGTCTTTTTCGCGAGGTTGCCGATACTGGTGGCTACCTGCCCCCTGTGGATCGTCACATTTTGAAAGTCATGGTCCTGGTAATTCGCCATCAGGAGCAGGGTGATGAAGGTCCATGCGGTGACGGGATGACTGGCCCATCTCCATTCAAGGATCTTCCTGTCGATTTTGATGAATCCCTTGCTGTCCGACATCGTCCCACTCCTTTGACTGCAATTGCTCCATGCATCCACAGCAGATGTGATTGCACCAGATTTTCCCGTTTCTTCCTAGCCCCATGACAAAGTGCAGGAACTTGTCGCGCTTCCCGCACACAGGGCATGTGCCGTATTTGATATCGTCCATCAGAGTCTCCTTTCTACTGTTCTATCTGTTTTGTCTGGTCGATGAAGGGTAGGGGATTTCTGATATCATAGTGCTCAGAAGCTCCCTTTGGATACTCTCTGATTACCTTGTATTTAAGCGACTTTCGCATCTTCTTCACCTCTCGCCGATCTCCGACCAGATAAACGTACCGGTGTTTTGCTGTTCGAAGCTGTCTTCTGGTTTCACCTTTTGCATAATGGCGGGAATGACCGCCCTCTGAGAATTTGTCCGTCCGGGGCTTTGTAAGACCCGTATAGAGCCAGTTTGTGGCCTGGTAGACATATCCTACATGATGCCACCCCCCCCAGTCTGCATACGATACTACATAGGTTTCATGTGGCAACATCTTTAGACTGTTTGCAACCAGAAAGCTCGCATAATTGCCACCGTTGTACTCCGGATACAAAACCAGTCTGTTCAGCTCTAGCACATGTTTTCTGTTCTCTTCTCCTGCGATTCCTTTGCACAGCCACGGAGAAGCTGGTTGCCCATATGTGACGATGCCGACAGGGTCAGGGTAGTCTCCATCAAACAGTCCATATGCGAATTGTACGCACGGCATCTTCCTTGCGTAATGAATTCCCAGAATGAACTGCTTTGTATCGCTATATGCTATGCGTTTCACGCTCAGTCTCGTTTTTAAAGAAACAGCTGTTTGCATTTGCGTCATCCCCTTTTCAAAAGTGCGCGGGCAGGGATTTGCACCCTGCATGAGCCGGATCCTGCTCTGGTTGTCGGGCATCGAACCCTTGGGAACAGTACCATTACGTTTTTATCCGTATCCCCGTCTCCTGGACCTCCCAGTGTCTACCTATTCCACCACCGCGCATCTGATATTATTCTGTCAGTTTGTTCAGATCGTCCGTATAGACGAACCTGTTCTTCATAAAATGTCCGAACCCAAGGACCTTGGTGAAAGGCCCGTCCGAGATGATCCGAACAGGGATATCCTTCAACTTGCTGAAGCAAAAACCGTTCTCGTCCTCCAGACACAGAAGCTCAACAATTGCCTTGATCATGATGCCAAGATTACCGGTATTCATCCTGTCGTGAGTCAGAGCACAGCATCCGGTCCAGATATTCAGGCTAACAGCGTTCCCGAAATGCCCAATGACGAGGATATCCGCATCGCGAATCATTTCGTTACTAAGCACATGTCCGTCTGCGAGGATGTCTTCTTCCTTTTTGAGAATATCGTTAAGCTTCATGATGAATCCTTTCTTTTTTAAATATAGCAATCAGAGAAGGGAAGGGGGCGTTGTATTTGCTCCCTCCGAACTTTACTCTGCCACGGATGAACCGGATTTCTGCTTTCCCGTAGATGTACTCGTGGAAAGCTGCCGTGTCTGTCCGGGCCGGGATAAGCAGTACAACCGTACCCCCCCCCACATAATGTTCGTAGCACTTCCGA
>Ga0326514_10000157_pt1 | contig 41859 bp, 64 predicted proteins | sample 3_2548_0518_D_FD_203653 | JGI IMG/M metagenome (GOLD analysis project Ga0326514, IMG submission 203653) | Bovine rumen microbial communities from UC Davis, California, United States - 3_2548_0518 | ecosystem: Host-associated > Mammals > Digestive system > Stomach > Rumen | place: USA... | reverse complement strand
CAGAAATTAATATACTTTTTAGATAATAGTTTAGTATGAAGTATAGCGGTTATTATATCGCAAAATTCAAGATTATACTGCATAATTGTGTCCGCTCCTAACAGTCGCATTAAACTTGACTTATCAAAGTTGACATTGTAAGCATACACCTTTTTGATATTATATTTCTTCAAATCTTTTTCAAAAAAGTGCTTGAATTTCTCTGTTGAAACGTGAGAGTATTTCCTCAGAAAATAGGGCTTTTCAGTATCTTGCAAAATCTCCTCTACGTTTCGCTTTGTCATGTTCTCTGCTTGCTTAGTCGCTATCATAGCAACAATATTTTCCCATATGCAACCATGCAAGGCGAACGAACGTTTTCTGTAAATAGTTCCGTGTCTATCAGCTACAATATAGCCAATATTATACGGTCTTGACGTTGAATAGCCCTCTACGTCAAGGACAATAAATTTTTCCTTTTTGTTCATTTTTTTAATTCCTTTCTGTAATCTACTTGATTACATACATATTATAACATATCACTGCGCATTTGTCAAGAGGTTTGAGAAAAGTTTTTATTTTAACTTATTCATAAATATCTACCGTTATAACGGCGAATAAATGTGAATAAGTTAAATCATTTAATCAATCATGTCGGGCGAAAAGCGGTCATTTGACCGCCTTTGCCGTTCAACCGTTGTCCTCGTTGTTCTGCCTTGCCTTTTCTTCCTTTTCCTTTTTGGCTTGCTCTTTTGCTTTTTTCAGTTTTTCCTCTCTCTCTGCTTTTTCTTTTGCTTTCTGTTCTTCTTTTTCCTTTGCTATCCGCTGTTCTTCTTCAAAGTCATCACCACGGACATTTCTTTCATAGGGCTTTACCTTTTTACCGCTACTTTCAACAATGTGCAGTTCATAAGGTTTAGCAGAAAAAGAAATTTCGTTGCAAATTTCGGCTTGCGTTCCATCGTCAAGAGTTCGCAGACCTAAGCAAACCGCAAAGGTATTATTGCCGACCTGAGTGACATTTTCTTCACCATACTTTTCAAGAAGCATAGCTTGTAAATCAACTCTCATCAGTTCCCTTTGCTTTGCAGGGACTTGTCCTTTTTTGAGTTCATCAAAGTTATACAAAATCATCATTCCTTTCTGTTCCCTTTGGAACAATTATATTATACCATATCTTTTGCAATTTGTCAAGGGGTTTTTGAAAATTTTCTTTATTTTTTTATTTTAACAAAATTCTTGTGCCGCCTGTCATAATATTTAACAATCGGGCGGCAAGTCAAATATGTTAATCAATTCATATATTTGTGCCGTTATAACGGTGAGAAATTATGAACAAGTTAATTGATATGACAAAAGGGGCATTAAGCCCCTCTGATTTTGTCAAGTATCTTACTCAAAATTTCTTCTATGTTGTTTTCTGCTTTTATTGCCGTTCCTGTCCAGTCGGCGCACTCTTTGTCGCTATCATCAATTAAAATATTATCTTCATCTTTTCTGCGGATGTAGTTGTATTTGTGGTCATAATAGTTAATACAGTTAATATTGGAGACAAACGGCAGATTTGTTCTTGTCCATGTTTTCTTCTCTGCTGTTGTAAGTTCTGCATAGTTTTTTGTCGCTGTCATTGATAACTTTGTAATAACATGGAACTTTACGCCATATCTTAAAAGCGCCGATACGATGGTATGTATACGGGGAGTATAAAGCGGTCTGTCCTGATTATACATATTCGGCTTTTCTTCTCTTAATTTCTGTTCCCAGTTTTCGATATTATACAAATCGTATAATGTTCCATCAAGGTCAAGATAAATTGTAATTCCCATAAAATTCAATTCCTTTCAGTAAATAGGTTTGTAAGGTCTGGTTAAAAGATTTTCGTCTTGCTGTCCTTTTAGGCGGCAAATGATTATGCGCTGTCCAGTTTCTTTTTTTAACCAATCTCTTACTTTTTTGGCTTGCTCATATGTATGGTAATAGCATATATATTTGCTATCACCTTGAATGAATAGAAAGTATCGTTTTAACATTCACTCACTTCCTTTACTGTATATATTATAGCATATTATGAGATAAATGTCAATAGGTTTTTGAAAATTTTTTCTTTTAACTTATTCATAGTTTGTTCATAAATATGCGCCGTTATAACGGTAAGAAATTGTGAACAAAGTTAAAAGATTAAACGGACAGCGGCGAACTGTCCGTTCAGTTTTATTTTTCCTTTACCACTATGAAATATGAAGGCTCGCCCGTTTCGCAGTCCTCATCCATTTCAATGCTGGCAACTTCTAAATTGCCATACTTACGCAAAGGGGTTGACGGATTGGCTAACCAATATGAAGTTTCTCTGATTTTTACAAAAATATCTGCGTTTGGAAATGTTTTTTGTAAAAACTTATAAACCTTTTTAAGTTTCATGACGTTTCTCCTATTTGTTATGGGGGTGGGCGGATTGCTCCGCCCTTGTCATTACCCCTCAAAATCTTCGGGGTCGAATGGACTATCTTCCTCAACGTTTTCGGAATAGTCCTCGGTGTCCTCTGTGTCGGTGTCCTCGGTTTCCTTTACGATTTTGCAGTAGCCCTTTTTCTTATCGCCCTTATTGTTTACCTTGTAATCGTTTCTTTCATCGAAAAGCTCATTCTCTACACCAAGTTTCATAAGGGCTGAAATTTTCGGCTTGCTGAGTTCGGTGTCGGGGATAATCTTCTCGATGATTTCAGAAACGGCATACCAAGTATCGGGCTTCATTTCTGCGTAGATTTCCTTTACTCGCTCATAGTCAGCAGTTTTCTTTTCACTCTGCTTTTCCTTGCGCTTGTCATTTCTCTTGTTGACGGAAGCAAGAACTTCTCTTGCTTTTTCCTTTACATCTTCGGAGACATTCTCATTTGAGATGATTTTCTCCAACATTTCTTTTGTACTCATAAATTAATTTCCTTTCTGGTTTTTTGGTTTTTCCTTACCTTATGTATATAGTATATCATAAAATATCTCATTTGTCAAGTAGTTTCGATATATTTTTTTCTTTTAACTTTTATCCGAAAATAGCCACGGTTATAACTAAGAACGCTATTAAAGTTAAAAATATTGCTGACATAAGAACTCCATTAATTAAAAGAAATAATCTATATATGTTCATGCCCTTTAATGTTAAATCTTTTTCAACAATACAGTGGTGCTGTATAAAATATATTATAAAACTCACTATTGACATAATTATTACTTCTATAAGTATCATGTTTTAACCTCATTTCTATTTTTACTATATCTATATTATATCACATCTTGCGGCATTTGTCAATAGGTTTTTAATATTTTTTTCTTTTAACCAATTAATATTTTTCTTCCGTTATAACGGTGAATAATTGTGAATAAAGTTAAAAGATTTAAGGGCGGTATCTCTACCGCCCCTTTTGGTTAGTCAACTACATAGTCAACTTCATAACGCTCAGTGAAGTCAACAAGTTTCTGCTTATCGCAGTAGTAAGCCTGTTCCTTGTTTACCTTGATGTAAAGCGAGCCATTGTCGATGAACTTACCGCCGATTTCGATGTATTCAAAGGGGACATATCTGTTATCATCGTCCCAAGTGTCGATATCATCGTCCTCGTTGTCGTCCTCGTCCTCATCGTCCCACTCGTCCTCATCGTTGTCGTTGTCCTCATCATCGTCCCACTCGTCCTCGTCCTCATCGTCCCACTCATCCTCATCGTCACAGCCATCGCAGGTGATGAAGCAGGGGAGTTCCTGTCCCTTTGCCTTTGTGTAGGCAATGGCAAGACCTGTATCAAGGTCAAATGTGTCGTTGCCGCTTATCATAGCAACACCGATACGTGGATTGTCGATGTTCTTTGTAATGGTCACGATAACCTTTTCATTGTTGACGATAACAGCTTCGACAGAAGTGGGGTCATTCTTCTCAGCGTTTCTCATCCTTGCAACAGTTTCCTTTACCCAAGCAGTTTTTCTCTCGTTCATAATAAAATTCCTTTCCGTTTTATAGTCTTATACATGACTTTGGTTTTGAGTTAAGTGCTTTTCCTTAACTTCTGTAATTATTATACCACATTTTTTTCGGTTTGTCAAGTAGTTTTCAAATATTTTTTTTGATTTAACTTTTTGCTAACCTTTTAAATGTGAGAGTTAAGGGGCTGTTTGCTTTTCCTTAACTTCTGTATATATTATAGCATACAATATGAAATTTGTCAAGTAGTTCTGATATATTTTTTTCTTTTAACTAATTCATATATTTGTGCCGTTATAACGGTAAGAAAATATGAACAATTTAACTTCACCACTTTATTGCGGTGAAGTTGGCACTTTGGATATTTGATAAACTTTTATACCATCAGGAAATTCATTATACTCTAAGTAATAATGCAATTGCGCTTCTTTATCCTCACACTGGAACTCATTTTCTATATAGCCAAGTATATAATTTTTTAATTCTTCTTCTGTTTCCGCATAATATATTGGCTGTAAATGACAATCATCTACAATTACATAAATTTCATTGTCTGCATATTTCATAAAATTAATTCCTTTCATTAGGACTTCTGCCCTTTACTGTAATTATATTATATCACGTTTATATTAATTTGTCAATACCTTTTTGAAATTTTTTCTTTTAACTTATTAACATTCTTCCTCCGTTATAACGGCGGCAATTTATGAATAAGTTAAATAAAATAACAAGGGCGGTATCTCTACCGCCCGTATAATCACTCACTCATCCAAAGTATCTTATACATATCGTATATAGTCTCTGAGATATCATTATTGTTTATGTTCTTCTTGCCGTTTACCTTTGCTTTCGCCATTGTTAAATCAATTATATCAATAACGTTGTCAGGGAAACAACTGTTAGTAAAGAGTTCGTTTGAACCGCAAAGCGCTGAAACGTTTATGTCTGCCGTGATATCATAATACTGCGAGTAGTCATTGACTATCTTTTCTGTTATTGCTTCTGCACCCTTGCCGTTGAGAACATCAACTCTAATCGGAACGAAACGCCTTGCTAAAGCCTTTTCAGGCTTTATATACTTTTCGTATTCTTCCGCTGTTGTCGCTCCGATAACCTTTACATCGCCCCTTGCAAGATAGGGCTTTAATATCTGGTCTGCACCCATTGGACTATCTTGTGAACTACCACAACCGATAAGAGTATGAATTTCATCCATAAAAAGTATAACGTTATATTTACTTTCCATAACCTCTGTTATTATGTCATCCAGTCTTTTTTCAAAATCACCACGATAACGAGTTCCGCCGAGTAAACCACTTAACGATAAATCGAATATCAGCGGCATATTTTTTACTTCTTCGAGTGTAGCGGTGCTTTCTACTGATTTAACCGCCTTATCGTTTAAGGTAATAGCCAACTGTTCAACAATAGCAGTTTTTCCACAGCCTGCCCTGCCGAGTAGTATAGAATTGCTTTTTGTTCTTCTTGACATAGTAATGAGAAGATTATCTATTTCTTTTTCTCTGCCGTAAGCATTTGAGAGTTTACCCTCATATGCTCTTTTGTTGAGAAATCTTGAATGTGCCTTTAAATGTTTTAACTGAGTTTCAACTCCTGCATAGAAGTCAGTTAACATTTTTTCTTTTCTGAGTACTTCTTCCTTTTCTGCTGTCTGCTTCTTTTCTTCTTCTGCCTGTCTCTTTTCTTCTTCTGCCTGTCTCTTTTCTTCTTCTGTCTCTATATGGAGTGTTAAGTTCTGTTCATAGCAAATAATGCTTTCATTATCGCTGAGAGATACTTTATAAGCAGGATGGTCATATCTGCCAATTCTTGCGATAATAGTGCCTATCGTATTGTCTATTCCGCTAACGTCAACTTTGTCATTCAGATTAAATTTGTATTCATGTTTCATTTTAAAATACTTCCTTTCCGTTCCTCTTGGAACAATTATATTATATCACATTCAGGGGTATTTGTCAATAGGAAAATGAAAATTTTTTCTTTTAACTTTATGGCGGCAGAGCAGGAAAACATTTTAACTAATTCATAAATGTTTGCCGTTATAACGGAGAGAATTTGTGAACAAAATATGAACAGAAAGTGGCTTAGAAAGCCACCTCTGATTTTTTACCGATTGTAGAATCTACCACATCTATCCATTTTGTATACCAGTCGTGTATCCAGTCTACTTTGTAGAATGAGCAGAAGTCTTTTGTAATTCTGACAACCTCTCTGAATATTCTTTGCAATTCCTCATCGTCTTTACAGTTGATAGAATGAAACTGCTCCCAGTCATCATCATCGGTAAATCCGAACTCTACTGACATATCGCCGTTATCATCTCGAAAAGCCTTTACAAGTGCAGTAAGCCTACCACAACAGATATAATCTTCATCGCCTATTAAAGCAAGTGGAACATTTTGTTCATAGATAAGGGCGCTATATTTAAGCCCCTCACAACGATAGTATTTTAACATGAAATCAACCCCTTTTTAAAGTAAATCAGTTAATGAACTTCCATCAAGTGTCATTGTGTATCTATACTGAGTGAAATCTCTTGTCTCTTTACACCATGGACAATACATAGTTTTTATATGACCTGCTTTTGTCCTTTTTGCTGATGATTTATAAGCGGTAATTATAGCACCGCAAGAACTGCACTTAAAGCGCCTCTCGGTCATGTTTCTCTTTTTCATTTCTTTTCTTTTCCTTCCATTTATTTTTGTTTTCTCTACGTGATACAGGGTTTATATCCCATGTATTGCGGAATCTTTTGTAGTATTCCTTGCGTTGTTTTTTCGTCATACATTTTAATTCATTCATCGGGGTCACTTCCTTTTCTTTTCTGATATTATTATAACACAAATAGGGGTAAAAGTCAAGTAAAACTTTTCCCACAAGCAAGGGGTGTTTTTGTGCAATATCACAATTAGTTTTTCTTGCCGCCATAGACAGTTAACATAAAAACTTTATTCATATTTATGTGCCGTTGTAACGGTAAGAAATTATGAACAAATTTTATAGCAAGGGCGGCGATTATTCGCCGTCCTCACCTAGTATTGCAACGAGGAATTCCTGACTGTATTCATAACCTCTGCTTGCCGTTTCCTGTATTGGAGAAGTGTTCTTGAACTTGCTTACTACACTATGTATATCTGCGAGTTCTTCCTTTACCATCCGCCTGTTCTGACTTATCTGCACAAGATATGAAACAACCTGCGCTCTCTTTGCGGCATTTGGATGTTCAAGTTCAAGGAAGTGTAAACACTCTTGAACCTTTTTATCATATTCAGCCTGTCTTTTGTTTAGTTCTGTTTGCCTGTCAGTAATTCTTTTGAGAAAGACATTTAACTCTTTTGCCCATGTTCTCTCATAAGTCTTATTGCTCTTTGTCTGAAAATCTCTTGCACTCATAATATCAATTCCTTTCGTGGTGTATCTCACCTTTACTGTAATTATATTATATCATATATTATAGTATTTGTCAAGTGTTTTCTAAAAATTTTTTCTTTTAACCAATTAATAATTTTCCGCCGTTATAACGGTGAATAATTATGAACAAATTATTTCATTTAACTAAATAGGAGCAGGCAACTTATTTGTTGTCTGCTCCCTTGCCGTTATATCTTGCGTTCAACTTCTTCGTCCCCATCATATGACAGTGCGTGTCTGCCTGTTCTGACATTGGTAAAAGCGTATCTATTGCCGTCAACCTTGTAAAGCACATATTCTTCCTTTGTTCTCTTAATTCTGAACATTTCGCCTATCTTCAAATCTTTAAGGCAAGTTTTATCGTGCAATACGTAGTCGGGAATGGCTTCGCCCTTGTATCTTGCGTAAGCAATAGCAATGCCGATACTGTCTACATAAACGTCACCCTTTTTGCAGTATGCTTTACCGTAATGACCTGAATACTTGCTGTCGCCCGTCTGTTCAACGGTAGTGACGATAGTTTCGTTTTTAAGCCTCTTAGTTGAAATTTTTAAGTTGTTCGGGGCGGCTACTTTTCTATATTCATCACGTTTATAGGCTGCCCATTTCAGTGTTTTCTGATAATTACTTGTATCTCCGTACATAATCAATTCCTTTCTGGTTGTTAAGGATTTTCCTTTCCTTTTCTGATTATATTATATCATAAAATACAGCTTTTGTCAAGTAAAAATGTAGCTCATTTTTACAGCTCTTTTTGTGCATAATGCCCAGCTCGTTTACAGCTCTAAGGAGTAAAGAATAAAGGGTGGAGCGTAGGTCGTCAGGGCATAGCTCCGCCGAGGACTATTTCATCGCTTTAGTCCCCTAAAGTCCATCCCTTTTACAGGGGCATTATACCACACTAATGTGATAGGAATGTGATAGGAATGTGAAAGTTGTGTGAAAATTTTCATTTAACTAATTCACACTTTGTTCATATTTTTCTCCCGTTATAACGGTAAGAATTTGTGAACGAACTATGAATAAGTTAACAATAACAACTTATTAACAAATTCTCACCGTCCGCCGCAGTTAGCATAGACTAACATGAGGGAAAATAAAAGCGGTCATATGACCGCTTTATGAGTTCAACTGAGTAATTCTATTGTAATTTTAGCGTCCTCAATGAGTTCTTTTGTGATGAAAAATAAAACATCATCGTTAAGCACATAACCAGTTGTACTTTCTTTTTTGTAAACTTTTTTATTATTAGCATTTAAGAAGTCAACAAGTTTAAAAATGCCGTTTGCCGCTTCCACACTATGTGGAGATTTCACACTCATTGAGAAGATATGACCATTGGTGAACTGAATAATAGTGTCAACCTTAAAGTCCTTGCTTATCTTTTCAGCGATTTCAAAATATCCCATCTTTTCAAACATACAAATCATATCCTTTACATTTTATATTTGAGGTCTTTTCCTTAACCTCTATATATATTATACACCATAAACCGTGAAAAGTCAATTATAAATTTTATATACCCCTTATATAATAATTATATGGCTGGCGGCACACGGTAGAAATTTATGAACAAGTTATTACATTTAATCAATTCACATATTCCTTCCGTTATAACGGTAAAAATTTATGAATTAGTTAAATAACTTAAAAGCGGCTTGTCCGCCGCTTTTAGTTAAAATTACAAATCTATTTTCTGAGTTTTACGCCCTCACGGCGAAATGGGTTTCAAAATGTATGAAATATAAGGCACTATGCAAGCATAGGCATCACTCCTCTCAATGGTTAAATTTATTACTTAATAGAGTAAATCGTGTTTTCGATGGCATCCAGTATCATTGCCATATTAGCGGAAGTTGTGCGTTCGCTTATTCTTCTTGCGCCACCCATTGAATTTGTTGCCTTTTCAAGAGCAACACCGCCATAAGCCCAGTTGAGAACGAACTTCTCATTATCTGCTAATTTGAGAGCAGTGTTAAGATTATTAACCTTTGCTCTTAATACATCTTTTGTGATTCTCATATTATCAAGTCCTTTTCAATTATATTTGAGGTCTTTTCCTTAACCTCTGTATATATTATATCACATAAAGTGTAAAATGTCAAGTCTTTTCTGATATATTTTTTTCTTTTAACAAAATCGCTACGGTAGGAAATTGTGAACAAGTTATTACATTTAATCAATTCACATATTCTGTCCGTTAGAACGGTGAGAAATTATGAACAAGTTAAATATTATAACATCACCGCACGGCGGAAAAAGGGGTCAGATGACCCCTTTTCCTTGTCATACCTCGTTATCATAAAATCCGTTGAACCAGATATCGTAACCGAGATACTCACCCATAACAGTTCTGTCCTCGTCCTCATCAAAACGGAACAGACAGCCGCCTTGCTGATAGCAAATCTTACTAAAAGCAACGGCATATTTATTGCTTTCCTCGTTGTAAGTTCTGTAAATCATAATGATAGGTTTGCCGTTGATGAACTCAATAGTCACTTTTTCAATATGTGCGGCGAGTGTCTGCGCTAATTCCAGTATTGTCATTTAATCAAATCCTTTACTTTTAAATTTGGGGTTTTCCTTAACCTCTATATATATTATACCACTAAGGGGTATAAATGTCAATAGGGTAGAATATATTTTTTTATTTTAACTTATTCATATCCCGTCAATACATTTTCCCCGTTAGAACGGTTAGAATTTGTGAAGGTATTATGAATTGATTAAAAGTTTTTTTCGTATTAACATTTTCTTACCGTAGCCGCAGTTAGTTCTTACTAACAATAACAGCAAAGAAAGCGGTCAAATGACCGCTTATCTTTTAATCAAAGAATATTTTGTTTATCTTTTCCTTTGCAACTTCCAGTGTGATATCACCATAGTTTAAGTTGATAAGCACCGCCTGCATTTCGTGAATATCAAGGAAGTATTTGCAAATAGCAAGCTGAGCATTTGCTTTTACTGCATGACCGATAATCTGAACCTGCGATATTACGCAAGTGATTATGTCATTTCTTATAAACTCATTAAGTGAGCTATCATCGGTGCTTACTTCTTTTCTTATCTTTTCGGCTGTTGTGTTGCAGTATTCGGGGAACTTATCTCCCATTTCGATAAATTTGTTGAGATTGATTTCTCCCATTAAAGCGATTACGTTTACCATTAAATCAAGTCCTTTACTTTTAAATTTGAGGTGTTTTCCTTAACCTCTATATATATTATACACCCAAATATGCCAAAAGTCAATTATAAATTTTATATACCCCTATATGTCAATCATATGGCGGCATACGGTGAGAACTTGTGAATAAATTATATCTTTTAACTAATTCACATATTCTATCCGTTCTAACGGTAAGAAATTATGAACAAAGTTAAAAGATTAAACGGGCGGATTTCTCCGCCCATTTGATTACTTCTTTTTACTTTCCTCTCTTTCCTTTATCATATCCTCTCTTGCGGCTTTACGTGCCTGCGCCCTCTGCCAGAGAGCGTGCATATAACGCTGAAATTCCTCTCTTGTTAAACCGTATGTTCCTTTTCTGTTCTTTACGTAAACTGCCATTTTAAAACACCTCATTAATAATATTTGGTTCGGGTTGTTCTCCCCTCTTCCATGATTTAATTATACCACATATCAAGTAAAATGTCAACCCTTTTCAATATATTTTTTTCTTTTAACAAAATCGCTACGGTAGATAATTGTTAATAAGTTAAATATGTTAAAGGCGGCATTGTGCCGCCCTTAGATTAGAAATTATAATCATTATAGTTTTTGCCGTAGATGTGAATAAAACCGCCGTTATCTATCTCTACCTTTTCGACTTCATATTTCTTTACTCTACCAAGTAAAAGATGATTAGTGGCGGCATTTGACTTAAATTCTGTATAGCCGTTTTTGTGTGTCTGCACTCTTACCATTGCACCGTGATTGGAATTAACAACTGATAAAATATTCATATGAATTACCTCTTTCTGAGCTTTTCGCTCTTTTGATATTACTATTATATCATATCACAGCTCATTTGTCAAGTGTTAGTTGTTAGCATGAACTAACAGAACGGTGGAAATTTATGGACAAAATGTTAATAAGTCAACTGCTTTAACCTGTTCATAAACCGTTCACAAATTCCTGCCGTTCTAACGGTGAAAAGTTATGAACAAATTATGAATAAATCAATTCTTTTAACTAATTCACAAATTCTCACCGTAGCAAGTGTTAGCACGCACTAACACAAGAGAAAAAGAAAGCGGTCATATGACCGCTTTAAGAGTTCATTAGAAGCAAACCTTACCACATCCCACGATATCTTTCATATTATAATAATTAACATCGGGGAAATACTCTCTTAAAAAGTATGTAATCTGTTTTCTTGTTGTCTGAGAAAAAGTTCCCATGCACTCAAACTCTCTCAAACCATTTTCGCCAATTTCTACCTGTATTACAAGTGTTGTATAGGAGATAAGGCGAATAATTTTTCTGTCGGGTGTAAGTTCTACATAGCACTTACAATAGGGATGAGCAGATAATTTTTTCTTGATATACATACAATCATATCCTTTACTATTAGATTATTGAGGTCTTTTCCTTAACCTCTATATATATTATACACTATAATTCATGAAAAGTCAATTATAAATTTTATATACCCCTATATGATAGATATATACCGCTGGCGGCACGGTGAGAATTTATGAACAAACTATATCTTTTAACTAATTCATATTTTTCTTCCGTTGGAACGGTAAGAATTTATGAACAAAATATGAATAAGTATAACCTTTTAACTAATTCACAAATTCCCACCGTAGCAAGTGTTAGTATGTGCTAACAATATGTTTGAATTAAGGGCGGATAAACCGCCCTTATCTTTAAAAAATTTCGTATGCTGTCTTATATGCTTTTTCATATTCTTCCCATGTCGCAGTCGTATCAGTGGAAATAGCAACACACTCATTAAGAACTTTTAACTTATTCCAACAAGTATCTATTGCTTTATTCTGGTGATTAACGCAAGCGATAATAGTTTCAATTTCTGATTGTGCCATTCTTATAACGTCGTCGCAGATATGGCAAGAAGTTTTAAAGTCTTCAAGCATTGAGACAACTGTCTTACAATACATAACATATGTATCGTAATTCCTACCGAAATAGATAGGATTGGTAATGTTAGCGAGTGCAGAAATGAGCGCCTGTCTTTTAGTCATCATTTTAAATCAAATCCTTTTCATTTAGTATTATGAGGTGTTTTCCTTAACCTCTATATATATTATACACCTAAACAATACAAATGTCAATACCTTATAATATATTTTTTTCTTTTAACTAAATGCTTACGGTAAGAATTTATGAACAAATTAAAAACAATAACTAATTCACATATTCTATCCGTTATAACGGTGAAAAGTTATGAATAAACTATATCTTTTAACTAATTCATAAATCTTCACCGTGCCGCCGCCGTTAGTGTGTGCTAACACTAACTACCTTTTAAAGCGGTCATATGACCGCTTTAAGAGTTCTTAATGACACTTGTAATAGTTCTGACAACTTGAAGAACAATAGCCAGTATCATCACAAGGCATATTATTGTTAAAACCTTTAACAATATCATCCTCATCGCTCTCATGTTCGGCGGCATACTCCTCTTCACATACCCACTCATTATATGCAAATTCAAGCGCCTCATTCCATGTTGCCGTTCCCTCTAATAAATCATCCTTAGTGCGGTCAAAAAGTTTTATGCACTCCTCTTCACTTAAACAATAACCGCACATTTCCATATACTCATTTCTTGTTGTTGCCATATTAAATCATATCCTTTACATATATATTTGAGGTATTTCCTTAACCTCTATATATATTATACACCTAAAAGGTGTAAATGTCAATACTTTTCTGATATATTTTTTTCTTTTAACTAAAACGCTACGGTGAGAATATGTGAACAAACTATATCTTTTAATCAATTCATAATTATTAGCCGTTATAACGGTGAGAATATGTGAACAAATTAAATATGTTAATCAATTCATAAACTCCCACCGTTGACGGGGCGACGATAGGGCGATTTCTCGCCCTCGTCATTAGTTCTTAACTCTCATTATTTCTTCAAAAGGATTTAATTCAATCACTAAACTATCTCCTTTTTCTTCTTCTTCATACCACACATAAACCGTGGTAATATTATCCGCTGTATACTCATATTCACGGCATAACTCATCATTTACTTTATATATCTCCCAATAGATAATATTTAAACCATTTTCTTCTGCTACATCTTTAATATACTTTTCATCAAGTGTTATCGTATTACCATACTTAACATTATATTCATAACGTTTTATTATGCTTACCACGTCACACATAGTGAGTTCATTGTCTCCGTTAAAATCTACATGAGGATGATACTCACCATTTATGATATAGTTTATAACATTATCTGCTATATCATAACTATACCACGAATAATAATTATCCGCTGGAATTGGTTTTTCTTCACTTGCTAAGGCGGTGCCGCCCCTACATATCAGTATCATAGTAAGAAGCACAAACACGAATAAAAATACTTTTCCTTTTTCCTTTTTCATTTTTAACATTTCCTTTCGTTTAGGGGTATTCCCCTTTGATACTATTATTATATCACATAATGGGGTAAATGTCAATATGAAAAGAAGTTTTTATGGTTAGGGTATGCTAACATAAAATGGGAGATAGTTTTGTGCGGTAGGAGCAGGCGGCGAACGGGTAAACATTTTTACAAATTCATGAATAGTTTTTGTTTAAACTTTTTTATAAATACATAAAAACATTTAACAAACTATACGGTGAGAATATGTGAATAGAATAATACTTTTAACTTATACATATATACATAACATATTTATTCCGTTATAACGGTGAGAATTTGTGAACAAATTTGATTTTGTGCAATCTATTTAACTTATTCACAACATCTCACCGTTTCGCCGCCAGTAGAAAGGGCATAAGCCCTTATTCTACCTTTACGCCGTCTACGTATTTACTTCTTATACAAAAATTATATGTAAACTCTCCCTTCCTATGTCCAAATTCTTTTTCTGCTCTACCTCGGAGAATTTCTTCTACAAGTTCAAGTGCATCCTTTTCGTTTCTACACTCTAATTCATCAAAGAAACCAAAACGTTTTTCATCGGTTCTTAACTGTGCACTGATAAGGAAGAAAAAAGTAATCATATTAAATCAAAACCTTTCAAATTGAATTGGAAGTTTTTCTTAACTTCTATATATATTATACATCAAAATGATTTGAAAGTCAATACCTTGACAATATTTTTTTCTTTTAACCAAATCACTACGGCAAAAATATATGAACGGGTGTAATAGTTTTAACTAATTCATAGAATTATACTGTTGTAATGGTAGAAAATTATAAATAGATTATTATATTTAATTAATAAGGAGCAGGCGGCAGAATGGGGTATCTGCCACCTATTGCAATAACTACTTCTTATAATAACCGTGGAATTTTTTTGAGATAAGTTTTCCATATTCCTTTTCTTTTTCTTTTCTCTCAGTCTTACTATAAGAGCGAGCGACTGTTATTATTCCGCTTGCCCATGTCCACATATAATATCTTGCCATTTTAAATCAATTCCTTTCAAATATGGGGTATGCGTGATTTGTTTTATCACTATATCTATTATACATCAAAATATGAATTTTGTCAATACTTTCTCTATATATGTATATAATACCCTTATATATATTTATATATACCACGGTATAAGTATATATATTAACTTATAATTTTATAAAAAGATTTATATATAAATTTATATAAAGTTTTATATGTATTTATATATAGTTTTATATATATTTATATAAAGGGGTATATATATTTATATATTAAATATATTTATATATTAAATATATTTATAAATTTATATAAAGTTTTATTATATAAATATATTAATAAATATATAAATATATAGGGGTAGTATATATAAATATATAGATATATGTATATATAGATATATCTATATATTTGTTAAAAGTTTTTAAATGCAGCTCCTGACCAATGCGGGTAGGGGCGGACGGCGGCACTACGGTGAGAATTTGTGAACAAATTGTGAATTGGTAAAAAGATTTAACAAAAAGGGGTGACTTTAATGGTTTAAAGCGTTACGCTTTAAAGGGGTAAAGCGCAGAAATTGGTTAAAAGTTTTGACTAAAAAGGAACGGTGAAAATTTGTGAATAGTTTTTTAATAAGTTCATACTTTTAATCAATTCACAAATTCTCACCGTTGGAACGGTGAAAAGTTATGAACAAAATGTGAACGAATTCACATTTTTAACTTATTCATAAATTCTTACCGTTCCCGCTGGAATTTCTACGGCAGAAAAATGTTAACAAAAAAGGGCAGATTTTTTAATCTGCCCATATCTCTAACATCATCTGATATTCTTCATTCTGTTTTAAGTTTTTGTATTTGTCAATGTAGTTGTTTTTGCAGTACTGCTCAAATTCAGCAAGTGGAATTGTTACAAGTCTTCTTCCCATTCTGTATTCTTCTTCACATCTTACGACTACTTCAAGTTTGCCGTCTTCAGGGAACTGTAAGTCGATATTGATTTTTACTGTCAATTCTCTTGCGTCTTCTTCTGGACTGTAAAAGATGTATTCTTCCCAGTCTTCAACTGTTGGTCTAAAACCTCTTGCTTTTACTAAGTTGTAATATGTGTCTACTGCCTTTTCAAGTTCTCTCTCGTTATCGTTAATAATCATGATATTTCCTCCTCTTGGTGAATTGTGGGAATTAACCCACAACTCGAACGTTATTCTTGATATATTCGGTTTCTTCTTTGGTCAATTCATCATGGAAGATATTCTTAACTGTCGTTGTTGCAATTTCTCCGAACTCAACATTCCAGTATTTTACAACTGATGGAGTTGTCGGCACTTTTCGGAGAGAATAACACTCTGCTCCATTTGACCAAACTGCGTGAACAAGATATAATGCATACCAAACTTTCATATAAATTACCTCATTTCTTTAATTTGTCGTGGTTCGCAAGGGTCTTGCGACCCTTGCTTTTGGTCTTTTTAGACTTTTGCCTGACCATTGAACCATTTAATCTCGATATTTACCATTTGACCGTCAAATTCGACGTTTTGTAAGTCGCAACCTTTATGCTTCCACGACCATTCAAGACCGAACATCTCATATACCACACGTTCCAGTGCATAGCCCGCATTTTTCTGATGGAGAAATTCAGAATTTTCAGTCTTGATTTGTTCAAATCTTTCAGCCGTGCAAACCGATTCAAGATTTGAATTACCTGTTGCCATGGCAAGGAATTGCAATTCTTTTGCTTTAAAGGTAAATCTGTAATGAATATCTGACTTTTTGGACTTGATGATTTTTTTCATGTATTCGCTACAGGCAGGAGATAGCTTCTCAAAGTAGCCACGCTGAATATTTACAAAGTCAGCCTTTGAGAGGAAAATCACGCAAACGTCATGGCTTCCGCAAAGTGGGAAACCTAATGCCACGATATCCGCACCGATACCCTTTAAATACTTGAATAAATACATTTTGTTAACGAATGTCATATAATCACAACCTTTTAAAAAATTTTTTGTAGTTCTCTTGACTACATTTATATTATACCACATACTTTTCAATTTGTCAACCCCTTTTTTAAAATTTCTTGAAAAAATTTTTCAAGGGATTTTTTCAAATTGTTTTGTTCGGTATGTTTATAGTATATCATTATTTTTGCTTTATGTCAATAGGAAATAAAAATTTCCTTATATAAAAAACATATTACGCCCATATAAAAATCATATTGCCCCGCCTTGCTTCACTACTTCCACGGCTAAAACCGCCCCGTATATAGTCTGTAATATTTGCCGCAAAGTATACAGGGGGTATAAAATTTTCAGCGGTTGGGCGAATTTCGCCCAACCCCGGGGGCTGCTTCCAAAATTTCAAGGAGCAATTTTTTCGACATCGCCTTGCACGGATTAACACCCAACTACTTGACTTTTCTCATCCTCTATGTTATAATATATTCAATGGAGGTGATGAGAAAATGCCCATGAGATTTAAATTGGACTTTTCACTTAAAACCTCCCAAGAAAGACTGAACTATCTCAAGGATACAGTTGACTTCACTCAGCTTACCAAGAAAGACATTGAGACTTGTACAGATTACGTTTTATACGGCAAAGACCCTGACAAAGACAATACTTCTATTGTCGACCGCAAAGAGGTCTATATTAAAACCCGTTATAAATCCTATTCTAAAACCGAACCTGTTTCTTTGGAAATGCTGATGGAGAGTCCGACATTTGACGAGAGTATGTTTAAGAAAGAAAAGAATATTTATAAGAAGATTAAACCGAGTATTGATAGGGAAAAATGTAAGGACATTCCTGGGATGAAGGAGTTATGGGAGGCAATAGACAAACTGGATAGACAGTTGAAATTGGCGAAGGGCGAGGTAGAACCAGAAGAGGGCGAAACGGTCCCTTAGTATGATTCTAAGCAATTATACCATTTAAACCATTAGCTGATAGAGTTGAGAAATTAGCAGTATATGTTGAAAGATAGTGCATTCCCTGAGATGACGGCGGCGAAGAATTATGGAAGTTTCTACGTGAGCCCGATAGAGGAGGAAATGAATTATCCAGTGTTCCCTTGTGGGACTATGAGAAGCGAGCATGATAGGGACTTTGTAAATCCGACACTGTCTCGCCGCGAGTTCAAAGCGAATGTGGAGGAAGAAATAGAGGAGTTAAAGAAGGCGCACAAGCCTTATATTAGCTTTTTGGATAAGGAGCATGTGTATTAGTTGTGTTTGAATTATTATTAGATAAAGGAGCAGGCTGAAAAGAACCCTGACTCGCCGTTGAATAATTTGCTGTGGACACTGGATTTTTATATTGAGAAGGCTAATTTGAGCGAATAGTAGATGTTAATAGTGGAGGCTAAGAAGCACGGACTGTTGAATAAGGAGATATGTGAGCTGTTGATGGAAAAGATGGGGATTTACCATTAGGAGAATTACATATCGACTATATGGAATAAGGTTTGTTAGCTTATATGTGATGCCGCCGACCTTAATTATGATGAATGGTGTTGTAAGGACTATAAGCCTGCTTGGAAGAAATGTAATTGTTGCGGGCAATTAATGTTAAGAGACCCAAGGAATTTTGTGAGAAAAGCCAAGGCACAAGATGGATTGACTAACAGATGCAAGAAGTGTGATTAGAAGAAGAGAAGAGGTGAGATATGATGCAGAGTATGGAGGCTAAGCTGATGGAGTGTTTGGTTTCTTTTGAACTAATAGACTTGCTTGGATTTGCAAGAATGTTAAAGGTTGAAGGAGATTACGTGAAGAAGGCACTTTGTTCTGCCGCCGTCGCCACTGATGATGTGGCTAATATGTAGGAGTGGGAAGACTTCGTTTGTGCTATTGTGGAGAAATATAGTGAAGCGAATAGAAAGTAGAAAAGAGAGCTGCTAAAATTAGCAAAACAAATTGTTAAAGATAATAAGGACGAAAAAATTGAAGCAAATGATGAAGTAAATCCACCTCAGGAATAAGAGGTGATGAAAAATGGCAACAAAGAAATGTTTGCTATGTAAAGAAGAAAAGAGTTTAGCGAACTATATCGGAGTTCGTTCTCAACTTCTTAATGGCACTATGCCGATTTGCAGAAAATGTATTGCTAAGGAGATAGGCGGCAAGACAGAGACAGAAAGATGGAATGTGGTGAATAAGTTGTGTTAGCTTGCTGATATTCCATTTGTTCCAGAAGAATTTGAAAAAGTGTATAAAGCTCATGGAACTGATGCCTTTGGCACTTATTGTTATATGTTCAGAGAGAAGCCTTATGATACTTTGGACTGGACGATGTATAATGATGCCTATTTGAAATTACAAGAAGAAAAACGTGTAGAGGATGGATTGCCCGAGTTGCGGCAAGACAAGATAGACAAGCTACATCGCAGATGGGGCTATGAATATGACGACCAGTAGCTTGAATATTTGGAGAATTTGTATTTGGGCATTACTTAGACTTCTGGTATTGTAGGAGCTTTAAATGAAGACCAAGTATTGAAGTTGTGTAAAATTTCTTTAATTATTGAAGATAAGATTAGAGCTGGCATGGAGTTTGATAAAGACTTAAAGGCTTATGATAGTCTTTGTAAATTAGCTGGTATTACCACTCAGGCGATAAGAGAGGGTTCAGAATTTAACTCCACTGGTGAAGTTTATGCTTATCTTGAGAAACTGGGTTATAAAGTTAATTATTATGACGGTGCGATTAAGGATGAAGTTGATAAGACCATGAAAGATGTTCAGTATTGGTCAAGATATTTGTATATTAATGAAACAGCAATTGGTGAAGAGATTAAGGAAAGAATTGAGAACCTTAAAACCGCTGATAAGATTACGAACTCTGGATTTGACTGGGGCGAATACCAAGAATTTGCCGACGGTGTGGATGAGAATGAAGAGTTCAATATCGAAATATGAGGTGATAATATGACAGTATTATTGCCTGAATAGATGTTAAAAGCTTCGACAAGAATGTTCAGTTCTGGCGAGACTTTTTATCGTAATGGTATTCCACTGGAAAAAGGAGCTGTAATTACAGAAAAGAGAATATAGAAGAAAATTAGGTTGTATGAGCAGTATGCTGATTTATTCTCTTCCTATCCAGATTTGTATTTGGAATTAATTAAGCCAGTGGGGTCAAAATTTAAATTAAAGTTCTTTCAAGTAATGTTTATCAGAGCATGCTTGCGCTACGGTCGTGTTCTCACCATTGCGCCGCGTGCCGCTGGTAAATCATTTATTTGTATCCTTGCACTTTACTTAATTTGTATTTTCAGACCTGGTTCGCACGTTTTTTAGTGCGCCCCTGGTAAAGCCCAAGGTGCGAAAATCGCCAATCAAAAGATACATTAGCTTTGGGACTTCTTCCCGCTTTTAAAAGATGAAATCATTGGTGGCGGCAACTTTGGTAATGATTATGTGCGTTTGACATTTAGAAATAAATCAATATTTGACGTTATGACACCTTTAAACTCCACCCGTGGTAATCGTGCTACGTGTGGTATTTTGGATGAGTTCCGAGACCATATGGCTGAGGATATTAATGAAATTATCCTTCCTCTATTGAACGTTGATAGACCTATGGTTAATGGTGATAAGAATGAGAATGAACCATAGCAGATTTAGCTATGGATTACTTCTGCCGCCGAAAAGGGAACTTTCTGTTATGATAAAACAATTGAGTTGCTTGAATAGCAAATTATCAATCCTAAAGAAACTTTTGTATGGGGATTTGATTATCGTATTCCAGTATTAACTGGATTGTTGTCAAAAGACTACCTTACAGAGTTAAAGATGTCTCCTACTTTTAATGAACTCGGTTTTGCAAAAGAGTATATGTCAAGATTTGTTGGCGGCTCTGCAGATGCATGGTTTGATTATGAAAAATTAACTCGTGCAAGAAAACTTGTAAATCCCGAAACTTCTGAAAAAGTTAGAGAGGGTATAGAATCCTTCTACATTATCAGTGTGGACGTAGCAAGATTAGGTTGTCAAACTGTTGCTACTATCCTAAAAGTATTCCCTAATAATAATGAGGGATATAAGATTAATTTGGTAAATCTGTTCGTTCTTGGTAAAACGGAACAAGAAAAGGTGTTTGATAAGCAGGTCGTTGAATTAAAACGTCTCATCGCAGCATTCCATCCAAGAGAAGTTGTAATCGATATTAACGGTCTTGGTGTTGCTTTTGCAGATGCGATGATTAAGGAAAGTCCTGACCCAGAGTATGGGGTTACTTATCCGCCTTATGGCTTCTTTAATGAAGAAAGTAAGTATCTTGAAGTTCAGCCAAGAAACGCTTAGAAGATACTTTATGGTATCAAAGCCAATGGACAGATAAACAGCGATATGCATTCTGCTTTGTATGCTAAGGTATATAGTGGACATATGAAGTTTTTAATTTCTGAACAGCACGCACGTTCTAAACTGCTTGCTACTCGTAAGGGACAAAGACTTAGCCCAGAAGCATAGAATGCAAGACTAATGCCGCATATACTTACTTCAAGTTTGATGAATGAGATTATGAATTTGAAAGTAAAACCTACTGGTATTAACAATCAGATTGCTGTTGAACAAATTAATGATAGAACATTAAAGGATAAATTCTCAGCTCTCGAAATGGGAGTTTACCGAGTTGTTCAGATTGAAAATAAGGAACTGTCTCGCCGCCGTAATCGTGGTTTAAGAAGACAGCTTACATTCTGTACCAGAGGAGGTGGAAGAAGGTGAGTGAAGTAAAAGAAATAACGCCAGAAATGCTGAAAATGTAGAGAGTAGATACTTTCAAGAAAAGTATTGAAAGCATGATTGCTAAGAGTCGTGCCGCCTTGGTAAAATCTAACAATCGTGAACCTACTACTAATAGAATTAGACGTGATTACTCTAAAACAGAAATCCACCGTATTATTACTGAAGGAACTGCTGTCGAGAAATCTTTATTGTCTGAATATTTCTTTTCAGTAAGCGGTGTTTATAAACGTATTATACTTCATTACGCTACTTTCCTTACCTATTCTTGGCTTCTCGTTCCTCATATGAAGAGATATAATGAAAAGCTTGGCAATAAGCAGAATAAGAAAATTTATTTCGATGCCGCAGATTTTTGTTCAAATTTCGGCATCGAAAGAAAAAGCGCTTGGTTTGCAAAGAATGTCTTAGTGGACGGCGGCTATTATGGTATACTTCATGATAATGGCTCCAATATTGCAATCCAAGACCTCCCTTTCTCATATTGCAGATGCCGTTATAAAAATCATTAGGATATAGATGTTGTAGAATTTGATATGCGCTTTTTTGACACAATCCGTGAAGAATCACTTCGTAAACAAATTCTTAAAACTTATCCAAAATGTGTTCAAAAAGGTTATGCTAAATGGCATGGCGGAAAAACAGATGACCCATGGATTTTCTTACCAGCTGAGCTTGGAATTTATTTTACTTTATTTGACGAAAGCCCATTCTTCCTTGATTTAATTCCTCTTATTGATGATTTAGAGGATTATAAAGTAATTGACAAGGAAAGAAAACAGTTAGCTTTAAAACGTATTATTACATAGGAAATACCGCATGATGGCATGTAGCTTGTATTTGAACCAGACGAAGCTGCTGATATGCATGATGGTGTTTTAGAAATGCTTGCTGATAATCCAGATGCAGATGTAATTACATCTTACGGTAAGGTTGGTTTATTGGATTTGAGTGGAAATGGTCAGTAGAATACTGATGTCACCGAAGCTCAGCAATTAATTTATGATTCTGCGGGCGTATCAAAGGAGCTATTCAGCGCCACAACCGATTCAGGTCTTGAGTTCTCTTTGAACAATGACCTTTCTATGATGATGGTTCTTGGCGAAGAATTTGCACACTTTTTTACTGCTTTGTTAAATAATAAATTTGGCAACAGAAAGTTGTCATTTAGAGTATTGATTCTTCCCATTAGCTTTTATAATAGCGACGACTATACTTCCAGAGCTAAGGACCTCGCAGCATTTGGTTATAGTTTCTTAACTCCTGTTCTTTCAACAGGTATTGACCAAACAAGCCTTGCAGACCTTAAAGCTTTGGAGAATGATGTTCTTGACTTGGATGAATACCTTAAGCCGCTCCAGTCTGCTTATACTTAGTCGGGTAAGACCAATGCTATTACTGCTTAGGCTGGCAAAGTCTCAGCCCAAAACCCAAACGATTCTACTACTGCAAAAACTGATGAAGGAGCGAAAGAAAAACAAGCTTCTTAGTCAACAGACAAAGCAAAGCCAAAAAGTGACGCTGCAGAAAAAAAGAGTGACGGAGGTGAGGATAAACAATGATGCTTGATGAAAGTATGTTAAGATTTAATGTTACCATTTATGGCAACGTTGAAACTCTTTCTCCTACTCTTTCCAAAAGCAGATTACGCATTTTTTATAGGGGACTCAATAGAAACCGCACATTTATATCAGATGATTTCGCCAGATAGCTAATCGAGTCTTTGCCATATGTGCCAATTAAAGGTATTTTTGATGGAGAAAATCTTGATTACGGCGACCACGGCGAAAAGAATTCTGATGGTCGAATCTACGGAATCGTTCCTGAGAACCCTAACTTTGCTTGGGAAAAGCATGTAGATGCTGATGGGGTTGAAAGAGAGTATGCTTGTGCAGATGTTTATCTCTACACCGCTCTCTATCCAGAAGCAAACCTTATCTCTGGAAAGTCTTAGTCAATGGAAATCCATAGAAAAGGACTTGAAGGAGAGTGGAAAATTTGGAGCGAGGATGGACAGCCTTTTTTCGAGTTCCAGAAAGGTCATCTGCTAGGACTTCAAGTTCTCGGTGATGAGGTTGAGCCTTGTTTTGAGGGTTCTGCTTTCTTTAGTCTCTATAAAGATGCTAAAGATATGTTTGACTATTTAAAAAATTCTAAGGTAAAGGAGGAGAGCAAGAAAATGGAGAAAAATATCTTTAAGCTATCAGATAATGATAAATGTAATCTTATCTTTGATGCGCTTAATACAACAGAAGATAGTTATAAGTTAATTTGCGATATCTATGATGATTATGCAATTGCTTACGATACTGCCAGTGGCAAGTATCTTCGTGCTTATTACACAAAAGATAATGAAGCAAATACTGTTACAATTGACAGAATTGAAGATTGTTATATTGTAGATGTTTCAGAAAGTGAGTTTAATGCTCTTAACGCTATGAAGGCAGTGGGCACCTATGCAGAAGTTCAGGCTAAGCTTGAATCTCATGACGCAGAAATTGCTACTTTCACAGCTGAAAAGGAGAGTCTTAACGAACAGCTCACAAATGCTCTTGCTGAACTTGAAGAGTATAAGAAAGACGATGACAATGATGATAAGAACAAGTGCACTAAGAATGATGATGATGATAAGAAAGATGACGATGATAAGAAGGATGACGACAACAAGAAGGATGATGATGATAAATCTAAGAACTCTCTTGAAGAAGCCAATAATTCACTTCAGGCACAGGTCGATTCTTATAAATCAGAAATCGAGGAAAAAAATGCCGAAATTAGTAGATTAAATCAGTCTCTTATCGACATTAATAATGAAAAGTCAGAGCTTGAGAATTTCAAGAAGTCTGTTGATACAGAAAAGAAGACAGCTATCATTGAGGAATTTTCTGCACACCTTACAGATGAGCAGGTAGCAGAATTTAACGAAAAGATGAATGACTATTCTGTTGAAGATTTCAAGAAAGAAGTTTGCTTTGCAGCATATAATACAGACACTACTATATTTGCTAAGAGCAAAGAAGACCAGTCTGACTTAATCTTCAAGGGCTCAGGAAAAATCACAGAAACTGGCGCTCTTGCACTTTTAATTAAACATAAAGGAGGTAATAGATAATGGCATTAGTAAAATTTGACCGCGGTCTTTTTACCAACGGTAACTCTGCTAAGGGTCTCAACTATGGTCAGATTGAACCTAACCAGGTTTGGTTTGACAGAGCTGGTATGGTTGAAGCTCAGTGCAAACTTGATACAGACGACTTCTCTGACGCACAGGTTGCTCCAAACGTAGTTGGTGGTAAAACAGGCACAGCCGCAGCAACTAATAAGATTGTTGCAGAAGTAGGTGCTTTCCTTCAGATTGATAAGGCAACTTATACAGCATCAGTTCCTACAAAGGCTGGTAAGACAGCAGGAATGCCTGTTGGCGTTAACTATTCATCTGAAAAGCTTTATAATCAGTTTGCTCCTCAGAGAAGAAACTTCTTCCTCACAACAAATGACTGGCTTCCAAGAATCGGTTATGTTGAGAGAGGTATGAGAATTACTACTAACACAGTAATGTTCGATGATACAACATATGCTCCAACAGCAGCTTCTTCTGCTTCAAAGGTAGCATTTGATACAATCCAGGCAGCAATTGGCACTGGACAGGTTGTTTACGCCGCAGTTCGTGATGGTTCAGATGGTGAACTTATTCTTGGTATTACACCTGATGCAACTGAAGATATTATTCTCGCTCAGGTTGTAGCAGCATACACAAACGCTGACAGAACATGCTCATTCATGTTCCAGATTCTTGATGGCGGCACTAAGTAATTAAAGGAGAGGTGAGAAAGTAATGAATAAAAATGATATCCGTGACCTTTATATTCATGCGTTCAAGGGCACTTCCCCTGATGTTACACGTTTTAGTGTTGCAGATGTAAAGGATACTTTGGTTGAAGAGCTTCGTGCTCTTGCACCTAACAAATATGAATATGAGAAGAATAAGCTTGACATTTTCCAGATTGTTCAGGAAACATTTGATGAGGTTCTTCCTTCATACGTTGGCAACTTTATTGGTCAGTTTGCTGAAATCAAGTCAGTTGGCAATGGTCAGAGAGCTTCATTTATCGTAAAGCGTGGCCGTGGACGTGCTAAGACTTTCGTAACAGAAGTAGGCCTTGCAGGTGTATACGAGGCATTCAGACTTGACGTTGACACCTTCGAAGTAAGTGCTAAGGCTTACGGTGGAGCTGCATACGTTGACTTTGAAAGAATGCTCGACGGTTCAGAAAACCTTACTGAGCCACTTCAGCTCCTTCTTGAAGGTCTTGAAGAGGCTATTTACAGAGAACTTCTTAAGGCTCTTATTGCAGCAACTCAGAATAGCGATATGCCAGCTGCAAATAAGGTTACAACAAATACATTTGACCCCGAAGCAATGCAGAGACTTTGTACAATCGCTAAGAATTATGGCGGCGGCTCAGCAGTAATCTTTGCTTCACCTGAGTTCATCCAGTCAATGGGTCCTGATGCAATTGGTATGCCTGTATATGGTATTGGTAACCCTGGCCCAACAACTCCTGCTACTGCTGGTTATGCAACACCTGTTTACAATCCTAATGACATTGCTTCTATTGCAGCAACAGGTTATATCACAATGTTCCGTGGAACTCCTATTGTTCAGCTCCCACAGGCATTTACTGATGAAGAGAACGATACATATCAGACACCTACTGATACTGCTTTCATCTTCCCTGCTGGCAACCAGAAGATTATCAAGGTTGTATTCGAGGGTCAGACAGACGTAAGAGACTGGCAGCACAGAGACCGCCAGATGGAGATTGAAATTTATAAGAAGTTTGGTGTAGCTATACTCACTACAAATGATTGGTGCGTATATAAGAACACATCTCTTACAACTCAGTATCCATATGCAAACCCTGATAGAAGCGGTAATCCACATAACACTATTTACAGATAATAAAATGATAAATACGGTGGGTGAGAAATCTCACCTACCGTTTTTTTATTGAGATTAAAGGAGGAATAAAAATGAACGATAGAATGGTAATTCTTCAGAACACACAGGCAGGCACAGTAGAAATTTATTCACCTGCATATAACGTAAAGAGAGTATTCCCAGGCAAGGGAACTAAACAGTCTATTCCATTTGATGTGCTTGAACAGCTTTTATGGGATGAGGGCGTAAGATATATGATTGAAACAGGTCTTCTTTATATTGAGGATATGCAGGCTAAAATTGACCTCGGTCTTGAAGAGCCTGATACAAAAGTTCCAACAAGAATTAAGGTGTTTACACCTGAGCAGATTCTTACTCTTCTTAAAATTAAATCCTATGATGATTTTGTAAAAGAGATTGATTCAGTTTCAGTTGAACAGGCTAATGAAGTTGTAAGATATGCTGTTGAAAATAACCTTGTTGATAACGATAAGGTAAATTATCTTAAAACAATAACTGGCAAGGATGTAATTGCTATGATTGCAAGAAAGCGTCTTGAAGCTGATGCTGAAAAGGCAAATATGAATAAAGATAAGAAACCAGAGGGCGTATTTACTCCAAAAGCATAAGGTGATGTGAATGGTTACTTTAATGAACGTTTATGAAGCGTTTTTAGCAAAAGTTAACGAGGATGATTGGTCACATTGTTACTCAAAGGAAGATTTGGAATGGTTTCTCCTTGATTGGAGAGCCTTCCTTAACTCCGCTATACCTTACTTCAAGTTCCCAAGATGCCGCCTTGACATCGATGAAGAAAAACAGTGTTTTACTGATGAAAAAATGGGACAAGCAGAAATATAGGTACTTGCTTCATTTATGAAATAGGAGTGGCTTAAAAGAACAGTCGATTCTTGGGAAAATATTAAAACACAGTACGATGAAGCCGATTTTTCGTAGGCTAACTTGCTTCGTCAATTTATTGAATTGAAAGCGCAAGCGACTGCCGATGCTCGTCAAGTTGAAGCGAATTATTACCGTTCACCTGACCATCGTACTTTTAATTTTAAATCTTTGGCAGGAGGAGGAGCGAGACGTGGATAGACAAGATTTCGTCGTTAAACACAAAGAAGTCTTGAAGAACCGCCTTTATGGGCTTCTCTGTGAAAAAGAAAAAGATGGCTCATGGGAAGAGTTCCTTGATAACATATTAGTTGATTTGGGCAACTTTTCTGAAAAAGAGCGTAGTTATGAGTATTTCGTTCTTGTATCAAAAATTTCTAATTGTCGTTATCTATCATATAAGTATTTCAGAAAGACAATTTTTGAATGTATGAATTTAATTGATAGGATTGATGTATTATGAGTTATTTTGAAGATGTTTATCTAAAACGTATGAACAAGAACGGAAACACAATGCAAGAACGTATAAAGACTTCAAAAGAAAATGAATTTGATAAATTATATTTAAAAAGAAGTCCCTATTAGTCTTTAATTTATGAAGTTAATGAAGCGCCGCAAGAAATTGTATGTGTGGTTGCGCCTACTCGTTGGAAAGATAAACTTCTTTCCAATTTACGCTGTTCTATGAAAGCGCCAGCTTTTAAGACTGGGGATGTATTGAAGATATATCAGAAAGTTAAAGACGTAGAATTTGACAGATATTGGATAATAATAAGTGTAAGTGATGATATTAGTCATGGCTATCGCGGCTATGAGGTGCTGGTATTAGATAATTTCATTAATCAAACTGATGAATATGGAGATACTATTCGCACTATTCCAATAAGAATTGTCAATGAGACTTCTACTTTTGTTCAAGATAAATTTACTTCCTATGGCGCTGTATCATACAGGGAGCCTCTTGCCCATAGAAAGTTTATTGCACAAGATAATGACTTCCTAAAGAAGAATATGTATTTTGATTATAAAGATAGAGGATGGGAAATAGTAGGTAAGGATAATTTAAGCATTGACGGTGTCGCTTATGTGTCCTTTTCTGAATATCTCAAGAAGCCGCCAGAGCCTAAGACTTCTGCGGATATTGAGGTGGGAGAAGATAAAAATTTCTTCTTGAACGCTTTAAAGAAAAAGGAGGTGTAAGTTAAATGGAACAGCTTTCAAAAGTTTCTTATGGACAGGAGCTTGGTCAAAATCTTATTAAAATATCTAAAAAGCTACTTTTCAATTAGGATTTGGTAAAATTATTAATTAATACAGATTTAGACCCAATAAATAAAAAACTGCATCCAGATTTAACAGAAAATGAGTTATGGGAGTGTTTCGGAAAAAATATTAGAATAGTGCCGCTTGTCACATCAGAAGATGAAACTGTGACAAGTAAAATTGTTCTTGTTTTTAGTGGTTCTCATATAACTGACATAAATACTTGCGCTGAATCAATTCAGTTGCTTTGTTATGTCTATACACCTTATAAAGAATGGATAATTACTGGTGAACAGCTTCGTCCATTTGCTATTATGGCTGAGGTTCGTAAGTCATTATAGAATAAAAGAATTAATGGACTTGGAGAAATTAGCTATGAAGGTTTTGATATCTCATCCCTTACCAATCAAACGGGAAGTTATTTGATGAGGTTTTCAATTAATGCTTTCAGCTAATCAAATGACAGTAATTAAAGAATAGGCGTACGGCGGCTATGCTTCAAGGCTTCCAGGCATATGCGAAGTTTCGCCTATCACAGTTGGAGAAATGTTGGAAATGGGTAGTGATACATATAGCGTCAGATTAAATATGCTATTGCTTACCGAAGCGAATGTAAGTGAACTTATGGAAAAGAAGGGCGTGACTATTACTGAGGATACAGATATTCGTCCGCTATCTTACTTATTGAAAAGTGCTTAGTTAAGCGATGCGTTTTTCTTAGAGCTTACAGCAGCCTTTTCCACTTTTATAAAGAAGGAAGCAGTATTACTACTTCCAAAATTCAACGCAGTTTTAATCGGTCCACCAGAGGAACGACGACTTATTACGAATGAAAATTTCGCAGACTTCCAAACTATACTCAGTTTATAGAATCGAAAATCGGTTCCCAAGCCGCCACCAGAAAATGAATCCGCCCTTGCTCGTAAAATGAGATTAAAGGCTGAAATGCGTGATGCAGTAAAACGCAAGTAGTAGTAGAAGAATGGTGAGGTATAGGAATTAGCAGACCTTTTGGAGATTGCAGAAGTATTCGGAATTGATTACAAAAATAAGTCCATCTATGCTTTTTATGGATTGGTTCAAAGACATTAGATGCGTGAAAAATGGTCTTAGGATATACAAATGCTATGTGCAGGCGCAGATTCTAAGAAAATTAAAGCAAAATATTGGGGAAGTAATCCCGAAGATTAATACAAAGGAGGTTGATGACACATGGCAGAAAATCTTTTTGAGAAATATGGTATTAAAGAAGTTGCTGACGTAACTCTTTACCGTATTGAGAGAAAGGATGAGACATATGAGTCACAGAGAAAAATCTCAATTTCCTCAATTCTCAAAGGCGCCCTTTCAAGAGAAATCGTTTATCCTCTTGATGAGGATGGCAAGGGTTATGCCGATGGTTATGAGGCATATGTGTTCAAGGACGCAGATGTTCTTACTCATTTCAATTACGATTGCGATGATGTGTTCGATGTAAAGGGCTCAGCTATTTTTACTGACGATGCAAAAATTGGTAGTTCATCTATGGTTCCTGCTGGCACAGAAATTACTGGCGCAGACCGCACAGCTATTGTAAATTATCTTACAACTGGCTCAGACCAGTACCACCCAAATCTTTTCTTTGCAAATGATGTTGCTATTGTTTCACTTGTTGAATCTTCAAGCGGCAGAAATCTTAGAGAAAAGACAGGTTATCTTTTCAGCCACGGTTACGGTATAGATACAATTACCATTGGTAATGGTTCAACAACTGGTGTAGTAAGCGATGGTCCTACAAATGATATCACTGTTGGTTCAATTACTATTACTCCTGTTTCTACATATCGTTCTGAATTTGTTGCTCCTGTAACTTATGATGCAATTACTAAGGCAGAACTCGAAGAGTATGTTGGAAATAACGGTTCTCTTACATGGGAAGGTAATACTCTTGTAAGTGGTTATATTACATTTATTGCTCCTACTGATGCAAGCGGTGAAGAAATCATGGGTAGATTCCAGATTGTTCAGCAGGGTCTTTACAATAGTCTTGGTGTTGTTGTTCGTCTCACACAGCCTGTAAAGGTTAATAACGGTTCTGAGGCAACATTCACTGGTGCAATTGAAGCTAATGTTGTAGCTGGTTCTACAAGCGGCACAATCACATTTACATTTACAGATGCAGTTCTCGATGGCGCTACTGCTGCAATCGTAAACGCTGCTAAAACACAGACTCTTACTGCTACTCAGGTAAATTCACTTATTAGTGCAGCTGCTAATAACAGCGGTATTGAAGTAGAATATGACCCAGCAAAAGGTCTTGAAGGTGAGACAATCACAGAAGTTACTTCTTCATCAGAAGTTGAAGATTTCGGTTTCAACCGCTATCTTGTAACATTTACAGCTAAGTTTGGCGCTCATAGCGAACTTGCTACTGGTATGTATGACCTTAGTAATACAACAGTTTCTGGTGGTCATAATGTAATGGATGTTGACGGTGAGCTTCACGGCACACATGAGTTCTCATATCCTGAGCAGATTTGTATGCTTTTTGCTAAGAACCAGAATCTTATCACAAAGGCTGGCACTCGTTATCAGTTTGCTGACCCAGATTCAATGTTCGGCGGTTTCGAGTTTGATGACAACTTTGCAACAGCTCCTAATGGTAAGGAGAGAATTGTAGTTGTTGGTCTTGCAGGTAGAATTTCTGAAAATCTTTATGATATTTCAGAGGTTGACGCAGCAATTAAGGAAAAGACAGAGACAATCGAAGCTAAAGCTTATGACATTGTATATTCAGACTATGCAGAACTTCTTGTTGAAGATGAGATGGGCTATTATCTTCCACAGCAGCTTGGCGGTTTCTATAATAAGAAGTCACAGAGTGTTGTATTCTTTGATAGCACAACAACTTATGAAGCTTTTGCGACAGCAAGAAGAGGAGTTGACCCTGGCATCCTTGGTGCTATTAACACATGGGGCGACGATACTCACTACAGCATTAATGATGCAATTGATGCACTTAAACAGGAGAAACAGCTTATTGACAGCTCAGCAGATTTTGTTGAAACAGGTTTCACTCGTGTATTCGGTGGTTATAAGGTAACAGGTGGCGTTGCAGAATCAACACTTCCTCTTGATGATGTTGGTCGCGGCGTTCAGTATGAGGATTACACACTTAATGGTGTATCACTCAATGATGTTACTGGTAATAAGCTTTCATCACTCTACAATCTTGACAGTGTTCTCCAGGCTCTTGCAGTAGCAGACCTTAATGGACAGGTTGGTCAGATTAGAGTTAGCTCAACTGCTCAGATGGAATCAAATAGAGCAATCTATGTTGACCCTGATAGTGGTTTAATTACAAATCGTGCAAATATTTACTTACTCAAGAATGTAAATGTTCGTTCACTTAGCGGTGATAAGAATGGTATCTTTGAGTTCTATGATAAGAAGGGCAACAAGCTTTACTACCAGGATAAGGTATTCGCAGGAACAGCTTATCTTGCTCTTGTAACAATTGGTGCTTATGGTCTTATCTTTGTAGCAAATAGACATTGCACAAAGAATGTTGAAAAGATAGCTTGGATGATTAACGACAATGGTTATATCACTGACAAGCAGGCAGAAAGAATTGTTAAGAATGGTCTTATCCACACTGTTGATATTACCGCTTGCGACGAAACATTTGATGCTACTTGCACAGTTGGCTCAATCAAGGTTCGTAAGACTAAGAAGAACGTTCTTCGCTATGTTCCAGTTCTCTTCCTTGATACTCTTAAGGTATCAACAATTGAACAGGCTTCTGAAAAGGCTGACGCTACTGGTGGCAAGGGCAACAGCAAGCTTATCACATGGGACTATGGTAAAGAAATTACTCTTTCAATTGAAGATGCTCTTTACACTCCTGCTTCAATGGCAACAATTTGGGGTGGTGAAGACGGTAAGAGTGGTGTTAAGGAGGCAACAGTAATTGACCGTATGGAAAAGATTACTGCAAAGCGTAACTTCATCATTCCTGCTGGTAACTATGAGGGCGCTCCTTCTGAAGGTAATCTCACAGCTCAAGCTGTTTATTATGACCCTAAGACAATGGAGCCATTCCAGGATGGTACTCCTATCGCAGAGGGCGAGGTTATTTACAAGCAGACACGTTCAATTGGTTATGATGGCAACAGCCTTGGTAAGGTAATTGAAATCAGCGCTGATAAGTTCCCAGGAACTTACAGAGTTGTTGGTGAAACTCTTGTTCGTGACCAGAAGACTGGTAAAGACCAGAGATTCCAGTTCATCATTCCTGAAGCTAAGATGTCTTCAGCTGATACAGCTATCACTCTTGAAGCAGATGGCGACCCAGTAGTATTCAGCTTCTCAATGGACGTTCTTAGACCTGAGAATGGTGTAATGATGAAATTCGTTCAGTTCGATGTTGTTGAAAATACAGAAGAGAATGACGGCTCTACTATGGTAAAGGATACCGAGAACCTTAATCTTCTTGACAGCGCTGAAATGTATAAAGTAAGCGGTGAGGAAGACGAGGAATTGGTAATCGGCGCAACAGAGTATTGATGCAATCGGTGCGCCAATCAGTGATGGTTGGCGCACTTATACTATAAGATTGTGAGGTGAATAAATAGTGAATATTTTTGACCAGTATGGTATTAAAGAAGTAGCAGATGTAACTATTTACAGTATTCACAAAAAGGAAGATGGCTCTGGTGACGTTTACTACGTTCCTGCACTTTACCTTGATACTTTAAAAGTTACTACTGTTGAGAAAACTGCTGAGAATACATGGGCACAGGGCGGTCTTGGTAATGATAGACTTGTTAGCTGGGATTACGGTAAAACAATTAATCTTACACTTGAAGATGCTCTTTGTACGCCTGCTTCACTTGGTTTATGTTGGGGCGGCATTCTTAGCGCAGATTGGAAGGATGGTCAGGTTAATCATAGAACTGGTATTCAGTCTCTTGATTGCGGCACAGAAAGAATTTCTCGTTTGGAGAAAGCTTTCTATCCAAGAAACGATACAGTTAACGCTGTTATAAGCAACCTTCTTCCTCGTGATATGAATGAAGATATACTTCCAGACCAGCATGGAGACCCTGTATATTTACAGCGTTCATCTATTTTGGATGGTGTTAATATAAAAGGCTTTGGCTACACAAATGGCAAGCCTTATAAGTGGAATCTTGAAATTGAGACAGCTGTAAAATCAGTTGCTATGGTTCCTGATAGATTTTACTCAATTTATGGCAAGTCATATCCTATTAAACGCCGCCAGACCGTTGGTATTAATCAGCCTTCTGAAATGTTTAAGTATGAGATTATCTATCTCAGAGGTTATGACCAGTATGATGATGAAACTCCAAGAGCTAAAATCATTTACCACAGCCAGGCTGAGGGCAGACCTGTAAATGATGCTTGTGCCGCAACAACAGAAGATTCAGTTGCTCTTCGTATGCTTGATGATTACAATACATATCCTTATCTTAAATTAAGAGTATGTCTTGATGGTTCAGTAAGAGCATATCTTGGTTCAGTAAATGTTGACTGGGATTTAACAAGACAGATTGAAGACAACGCGGCAACACCAGATACAGCTTGGGTTGAAATTCCTCAGATTAATACTGACCAGTTCAGAAATATGGACCTTTGGGTAAGATTTGATAGTATCAATGCTCTTTCTTACTACCTCATCACTAAGTATGAGGATAATATCTTTGATATTGGTCCAAAGGACATTCAGGGTGGACTTTCACAGAGACCTCCTGTAAGTAGCTACTTTACGGTTGCAGTTGGTGATGATGTAAAGGGCGGCCAAATTAGCATTAACTTTAAGAGTGATACTACTATTAAGAGAAGAACAGTTAATGGCGATGGAGAGGAAACAACTTACGGCGAATGGGAAGAAATTAAGGTATCAGGTGGAACACTTGGTCTTCTTATTGATTTCCCTGCTACAAGAGATAGCGAGCAGATTGTTTCTACAATCAATGCAAATGATGCTAAGCTCAAATTCATTAACAGCAACGATACATTCCCATACCACAATAATGGTAATGAAGTTGATTATGAATATAATCTTAACGGTGTTAATGTTGATGATATTACAGACATGACTGTAATTACAATTGAGGGCGCAGTATTCACAGCAGGTGAAGCAACTGACCGTGATGGCAATCCTATTCCAAGTGCGGTAGCTGGTAAGGATTATCAGCTTGTTGATTCAGCAGCAATTGCTGACGTTGACTGCACACCTTGCTGCAAAAAGGATAATCTTAGTCGTTCAATCTGGGCTTATATCAATCCTAAGACAATGACCCCTTATGATGATGACTATTGGTTCCATCAGGGCGAGCCTTACTTTAAGAAGTCTCTTACATTAAGCACTAAGCAGAATCCTCTTAAGGCTCAGAGAATTGTTGTTGAAAAGGGCACATTCCCAGGTATGTATAAGATTGTTGGTGAAACCTACATCCGTAGCCGCGATACTGGTGAGGATGAGAGAGTTCAGTTTACTCTTCCTCTTTGTAAGATTAAATCTGACCAGACTCTTACACTTCAGGCAGACGGCGACCCAACAACATTCAATCTTGATGTTGAAGTTGCTACACCTCAGAATGGTATTCCTATGGAAATTGTATTCTATGAGGTAGAAAAAGAAATGAAGCAGGGATGCGCTGGAACTATGATTGAAAAGGATGGTTCAACAAGAATCGCTGCAAAATAATATAGGAGGGATGATAGATGAATATATTTGAGCAATATGGTATAAAGGAAGTCGCAGATGTATGCCTTTATGCTATTGAGCTTGATGAAAATGACGATGAAATCTATGTCCCTGTTCTCTACATGGACACCTTAAAGGTGTCCACTGTAGAAGAATCTACATAGCAAACATCTGCACAGGGAGGAATTGGAAATCCTAAGTTAATTACTTGGGACTATGGTAAAGATATTACCGTTACCCTTGAAGACGCATTATTCACTCCTGCTTCAAGTAGCATGAACTGGGCAGGAAAACTTTGTGCGAAAGGATTACAATTACATCTTCGTTATTTCTTTGATAGAAATACTGATAATAACGTTCCAGATACGTGTCTAAGAACAGGAATCCTAACAGCAGATAAATTCTCTGATTTCCTTATCATTCCAGACAGATGGCCTGTGTATGAGGGTATTTAGTGTAAACGCAGTAAGGATGCGGCAGGATATGTAGGTGGAACGTCTATTTTTTGTTGGATGATATCTGGATATATTAGTTCAAATGATGGAAAGAAAAGAGTTAATTTTGAAGATTTAATTCTTTTCTATCGTGAACAGACTTAGAAGTGGTATTTCTTTAATGGTCAAGGTCCAACAGCAGACCCTGAGACATGGTGGAAAACTCCATATAAACACGAACCTACTGGATAGTAGAGAGTTATTTCTTATGATAAAGAATACTTTGCTATTTATTATCAATATGGAAGAGAGGTATTTGAATGGATACGTGAGAATATAGCAAAGGACCGCGGCGAAACTCAGACTTATAGAGAGTATGAACCACTTGCTAAATCTACTATTGCCGCATGGCTTGGCGACAATTTTGAAAGTTCCAATCCCGAAGAAGATGGCATCTTCTTCTTGACATAGAATTTGTATATTGATGGATATAGAAAGATGTGTGCTAAGGATAAGAAATATAGTTAGTTAACTGATAATGAAGTTCAGAGAATATATGACCAAAAATATCTTCCTTATCGTTATTTTGCTAACGTTGGTGTGGAATATAATACCAATATCTTGCCGCCATAGGATGCTATATATTCTATTGACACTGCTTTTGAAGATGTATACCTTCTTGAAAGAGTTGAACGACACGTAGCCAACAGAACTTTCTGCATAGATACAGATGAAAATATGAAACATTCTCAGTATAGATACTTAGAAAAGTATTCAGAAACTCCACTTACAGTTTTTATTGACCCAAAAACTATGCAGCCATTCTTACCTAATGCGGGAGAATTTTATCGTCAGAATGGATAGCGAATTACTGGAAATTTGGCGATAATTTAGAAAGGAAAGATATATTTAAAATGGACAAGAGAACGAGCAAAAGAAAACACTTCTCTTGGTAAACAACTTATTATTGACCCAGTTCACTTTCCAGGATGCTATCGTCTTGTGGGAGAAACTGTTATACGTGATAGATTTGGAGAAGATAAACCTTATTAGTTTGAAATTCCACTTTGTAAATTAAACGCAACAAATAAACTTCTCCTTCAAGCAGATGGAGAACCAACAACATTTACAATGAAGCTTACAGCTCTTCGTCGCAATGATGGCGTAATGATGAAACTTACATCTTATGACCTTATTACCAATGAGTGTCCTTGTGGCGCAGAAGAAAACTATGTAGAACCATTTAGTGCCGCCATAGGTAAAATGGATGTTCAACCTTACACTGGTGGAGTAGACCCACATCTTACAGCAGAGATAGACGCTCATACGCCAAGAGACTTTGCCGAAGTCATGCTTAATGGCACAGTGATTGATGGTGAGAACCAGTCTCCGTTAATTGGCTTCCATAAAACAACTCAATGGACGGAAGAGCCACGAGGTGAGGGCGAAGAAATGTCAGAGGTCATTGCAAGAGTTAGTGGATACGTTAATCTCTATTCAATAGATGGCACTCTATACGATGGACGTATTTATGATGAGATTGTTAATCCAGATAACTATACAGCTACAATAAAAGGAAGTGAGACCCGATGAATATATTTAAGCAATATGGAATAAGAGAAGTGGCTGATGTAGTGTTTTACTCTATTACCAGAATTGGGGATGAAGAGTTCTATGTTCCAGTTCTGTTTTTCGATACATTGAAAGTTGCTACAATAGATAAATCCGTGACCGCCGTAACTGCTGCTGGCGGCACGGGTAATGGTAAAGTTCTTTCTTGGAGTTTTGATAAGAATATTAAATTAAAACTTGAAGATGCTTTATTTTCTCAAATGTCATTAAATACTTTTATGAATGGAAGGGTCATGGCTAAAATGTCTGATTGGACTTCTGCCATAGCAAAATTAAATGTTGCTAATAAATATGGTTAGAAGCACTATTCTGTAAAAGCTTATCCTTCACCTGAAATTAGTGATGATGAATGGGAAATTATTTATAGATGTGCTTAGAAAGCAGGCTTTGACCCAAGAAATGGATATAGCGATGATAATAATGAAAATCCACTTGAAGATGAAAAAAATCATTCTTGTAAATATATCTATGACTCAGAAGATGAAAGCGGGGATATTGACAAACTGGTTGCTGAAAACCGTTGGCTTTTAAAAGACCATTATTATCGTAGAACTCAGAAGACGCCGCATCCAAGAGATATATCTTAGTATCTTGATTATAACGCAAGAGACTATGAAAGTGTTAATTTAGTTGTTAAAGAAATTAGCAAAACGGCAGAACTGCGAGAGGCATAGACCGTTCATGATTTAGCCGTAGGTGAATGCTGGGGCAGTATGAGACACGTATCTATGACTTACAGAGAGAAAGGTTCAGAATTTGATTTACTAAGAAGAGAAAGCGCTGAAACGGGTCTGGCTTCAAAAGATATAGCTACTACATTGTGCTTCCAGATTGAAAGAACAACTACTGGATACAAGTGCAATTGGGCTTATCTTACTATCGACAATTAGACAATTCTTGATGGTAAGCCGATAGTATCAACCATGGAAGTCTTTAAGAATGTATTCACTGGTTATAACAAAGATATTGCAGGTCTGGGCGGCAATGTTAACCCCAGTTTCCATATTGGTAATGAGTTCTTTTTAAATCACATTTTATTCTATATCTTTCCTCACTTCTTAGAAGATGCGATTGGTGATTTGTGTTGGTGCGACCTTAATGACAAAATCTATCCTGCTATGCCGCAACAAGTAATTGATTATATCGCTCAAGAAATTGATAGTTTTAGTAAGGCAGGAAGATTTGAGAACGATTTATATGAAGCTCAATATATTGATAGATTTGAAAAATGCACCGTAAAAGATAGAAAGGGTTTAAAGATAGACCTTGTGGAGCAAATGCTAAATGTAAAGAAGCTTTATAATAATGAGCAATCTACCTTTACTGTTTTTTATGATTAGAAAACTATGTTGCCTTTTATGGGTTCTAAAGTAATTGATGAAAAGGTATCGGCTCAGAAATGTGTAAGAATATTTAAAGACGGTGCGATTACAAAAGAAGAATATCTCGCCGCCATCAAGAGCTACATGAGAAATCAGTATCCTGATGAATGGGTAGATAGTTTAACTCATGATGATTATGTTATCAATAAAATCACCAATCAGTATGGTGAAGAGCTTATTACAGATAAGTTATTTAGAACTGTAAAGGATGGTAATAATATTATGACTGGGTCTGGAGATGATTATGGACCAGAAATGACAAAAAGTAGTGGCTATTACTTAGTTTACTTTAATATTATTAAGCGTGATTATTACTATTTAAAATATGGAACTACATATCTCAAGCGTTGTCGTGTTATCGATGAGGATGTTAATGATATAACTTTTCTTGGAACAAACCTTTCAATTGATGTTGATACCTTCCCAGGAGAGTTTCTTATTGTTGGTGAAACCTATGTAAGAGAACAGTAGACGGGTAAGGATAGAAGAATGTAGTTTGTTATTAATCGTGCGGCAATATCTGCTTCGACTAAGATACAACTTCAAGCTTCTGGCAATCCTACCACATTCTCAATCGATGTTGACGTTTTAGTTCCAAAAAATAAAAAGAAATCAATGTTTGAATTAATTCAATACGATGTTGAAGAAGATAAGGTTGAGGGCGGCACAAAAGTTGTTCCACAGGATAAACATCACTCTTATACTCCAACACTTCAAATAGAAGAGCAAATTATCGGAAAGAATATTGAAATATATTGATGTCAAGAGCAAGCCTTTATAGGTTTGCTCTTTTCTGTTTTATAGAGTTTGGGTCAAGAAATTCTACCTAATAAAAGAAGATTATTAGAGGGAGGTGCTAAACATGGAAAATAACTACGTTGGCATGAAGGAGTTGTATGACATTAATATTCGCTTAAATTCACCGCTTGAATTGGGCGGACGTAAATATGACATCAATGAAACGATTTTGAGTTTTGAACGTGCTGATATAGCTTAGATATAGGAAGTTAAATCTTACAAAGGAGCGACGGGCGGCTATAATAATAACCTTTTAGTTGATTGGGAAGTTGATAAACAAGCAACATTTGGTATTAGCCACGGCATCTTATCTCCTACTTCTTGGGCTATTTTAAGTAATTCAAGATTAAATAAAAAGGAGAAAAAATCGGTGTCATTCAAGGAATAGCTTGACGTTGTTGAGGATGATGACTGCTGGTTTGTTCTTTTAAAATATATACCAAATCATATTGATGGACAATGGGGCATACAAGGCAATCCAGACAATGAGCCAATGCCTATGGGAAGAAGAGAATGGCTTCCTTTAAAACCACTGCCTCCATAGAAGGATAAATTCCTATTTTGTTATGACATGGAAACTGGAAATAGAATAATGAAATTTGATGTGTGCGGAAATAAAATTATATTCAAAGGTGAACATAGAAAAGTTATGGTTGATTACACTTTTGATTATACTGATGGAATTATCGAACTTGGAGTTGGTAGCAGATTATTCAATGGGTTCTTAAATCTCACTGGTAAGATAACTGTTAAAGATTATTTTACAGGCGAGCCAAGAACAGCTATTCTTGAAATACCAAGGTTGAAAATGACATCGAGTATTGCTATGAAATTAGGAACTGCATATGAAGACCCAGTTGTAAGTGATTTCTATTTTGTCGGCTATCCAGAAGAAGGTAGACAGGCTGAAAACAGTAAAGTTATGAACCTCACCTTTTTAGATAAAGAGTTGACGGGAGATTATGTGATTTAATATGGCAGAAGTTCGTAATTATCTTGACATTCAATTAAGAGACATGGACTATGAAAATAACTATCCAGGCAACCTAAGATTGAAATTTTTGGATTTGGAACATAAGTATAGAGACGACGATGCATTTGAAAGAAAATACAATGTAGCTTTAGAAAAAGCTAAAGAAACTTTGGACTTAAAAATGTCAAAAACAAAAGTCGAAAACGACCCAGTAGTTAAGACATTAATAGCCATATATAAACAAAGATTAGAGAAAGAGAAACGCTTCATAGCTGAATGGGAAAAAATTTTTGATATAAGTCGTAAAGATAAAACAACCAAAGTCGCTTATCCATTGAATGGTGATTATACACTGTCTACAAGTAGAGCCTATGCTTTTCAATTCTCTCATTTTATTGAAACAGCGCTCGGCGCAGAAGATAATGAGATAATTAAATGTCTAAGAAGTGATTAGCTTGCTGAGAGTATATCTGGTCTTGCTTCTAAAGTTTTCTCATCCAGAGCGGCAGAAGGGCATAAATCAAATAAGAAAAATCAATCAGACATTAATCTTTATTATGAAAATCTTTTTACTACCTTTTTCTTTGGTAAAAGAATTAGTAGGAATAAATATTCAGTAAGTTTAGATGATATGACAAAAAAGGGTTCGTCCACTGTTGGTGCAAAAGCATTTAAACAGAATTTTATAAAATTCATAGATTTATATTATTCCCCTATTAACTCAGATGTTGCTCAGAGAATAAAAGATGGTGTCCGTTCTCTTGAAGAATCTTGTGCTGAAAATATATATAAAAACTTTAATGGGAAAAATCCTAAATATTTCATTTTTACTCGTGATTAGAGCCGCGGCGTATCGGAGTTAACTGAGCAACAATTGAAGAAAATGTTGCTTCAAACAGTCAGAGAAATCTGTAAAGCCAATGGCGGAAATTTAGAAGACTATTCTATTCCAGGTGTTCTTGAAGTTAATTCAGAATGGCGTGAAGGCGACGGGAAATTTAATGCGGTAGTTCAAGTAAGAATTGATGAAAAGAAAAGACAAAGAAGTGAACTCAGAAAAGCAAAAGAAGAAGGTAGAC